>ERZ1034952.624-NODE-624-length-32173-cov-7.296687_pt1 | contig 32173 bp, 21 predicted proteins | sample MGYA00520625_ERZ1034952 | MGnify/ENA primary metagenome ERZ1034952 (study PRJEB33766, sample SAMN09781773) | gut metagenome | biome: gut microbiome | host: Homo sapiens | place: Madagascar | study: EMG produced TPA metagenomics assembly of the PRJNA485056 data set... | reverse complement strand
CTTTGTGGTATACTGTTTCAGTATTACTTCCAAAGCTTAGCCGAAATTATGCTTTTTTCGGCTGCGTTTCGGGAAAACACAAAGTTAGAGGTGAACACCAATGAAACGAATTTTTGCAGCTGTCCTGACGGCAGTGCTTAGTATTCAGGCGCTTGCGGGTTTTGCCTATGATCCCAGCTTTTGGGCGGCAGACGCGGTAAACAGCGCGGTAAGGCTCAGCCTTATATCAGAGGAATACTCCACCAAATCATTTCAGGATGCAATCTCCAGAGGTGACTTTATCAATGTGGCGGTAAACCTTTATGCAACCATAACGGCAGAGAATGTTTCAACCCACGCCAACAATCCTTTTACGGATACCTCAGATCCGTTTCCCAATATGGCATATTATGCAGGTTTGGTCAGCGGCGACGGAGAGGGACATTTTTATCCGCAGGGAACTCTCACAAGACAGGAATTATGCAAAATTATGACAAGCCTGCTTGATTCTGCAGGTGTACTCGGACCATACTTCCCGTCGGAAAATGTTTTCGGTGATATTGTGGATTCCGGCGATATAGCTTCATGGGCACAGAATCATGTTGCATTTATGCTTGATAACAATCTTATGGCAGGCGATGAGGATGGTCGCTTCCGTCCAAATGATGCCGTTACAAGAGAAGAAGCGGCAATTATTGCATATCGCTGCTTTATACGCTACGGCAGGGACTGGAACGGCAGTATCCGAACAGCCCTGCGCCAGACCAAGGATGCGGGCGGCAGAACAATTCAGACGCTTGTAAAGACAATAACGCTTGACAGCGGAGCAACTGTAGCGCTCAGAAATGCCGATAATCCAAATGCTCCGGATGTTGCTATGTCAGGAGTTTCCGGCGGCAGCGATGGAACAGCACCGAGCGGAACACCTTTGCAGGCGGCGGATGAAAAGGGACTTTACAGACTTAAAACATATTCTGAAACCCTGGCGTCCGGCGAGGCGGCTGAAAAGGAAAACAGAATTTTCGGCGGCAACAGCAAGTATACCTCGGCAGACGAGGCAAATGCGCATATGAGCGACGTTACCGTAAAGGTGTGGAAGCTTGACGGTGACGGAAAACCATATTCTTCAACACTGAGCTTTAAGATAAATTCTGTCTTGAAGGATGATGTAATTGCGATATTTGACGAGATATATAACTCGCCGGTAAAAGCACCGCTCAAAGACGTTACTGCATACGGCTGGAGAAACGCTATGTCAAGCGGAAACTATTCCGACCATAACTACGGAACGGCAATCGACCTTAACTATAACGAAAACTATTGCGTATACGCAAGCGGAACGGTTGTCGGCAGCTTTTATGATCCGGCAAATTCTGTGTATTCCTTTGCTCAGGACGGAATTGTGGTTCAGACCTTTGCCAAGTACGGCTGGCTCTGGGGCGGAAATGCGTGGGTAAGCGGAACGGTGGATTATATGCACTTTAGTTATTTAGGAAAATAAGCGAACATAAAAATCTTAATACACAAAACGAGCCTGACGGTGCATTTTGCATCTCAGGCTCGTTTTTAAATTATGGAGTTTTTCAACAGTCTAACAGTTCATTATATACTTCATCAAACAATTCCGGCGAAAAATCCGCTGTAAAATCATCAGTTATGCATTTGCCGGTCAGCTCTTCCGCGCGGCTGCGGCTGAGAGATGATAAAAGCTCAAAATCCTCAATTCCGGCGCGCTGCATCTCAAGACGTACGCTGCCGATAGGTTCTCCGTTATAGGGGTATGCGATATTTGTGTCGCCCGGCGGAAGATATTGCTCCAGACTGTCGTCAAATATTTTAAAAGGAATTGACGGCTCTGTGTAGGAATCCTGTACGTCTGCCTGAAAGCAGAAGCCCCAGTGCAGATAAGCCGATACGTTAAGCTTAAAGCACAGCCAGTGTATATAACGCACTGAAAGCAGCGGCATATCCAAAAATCTGTTCAGATACGGCGCAGACGGCCAGCAGCAGGTGTATAACCAAAGACGGCGTTTGTCGGAATCGGAAATCATTTTGTCAAATTCATCACGGTGCAGCTGATAAAAGCGTGTTGTCGGTATAACTATATCCGGGTTTGAATCCAGGTCTGTTGTCAGTACCGCGTCTATGGTAGGTATATCCGGCATTATCTCTTTTACAAGCTTTCCGAGCTTTTTGTATATGTGAATGTTTTTACTGCGCGGTTCGTCAAATATATGCTGTACTGTTATTCCGTCAAGTTCTGAGGCTTTCAAAAAGGCGTACCATTGTTCGATAAAGGCTTTCAGAAATGCAAAACAGTTGTCAGAACCGAAGCTGCCCTCGTCAGCGTTCGGATACATATTCAAATATATTGTTTTAAGATTGGGGCCCTCAATATATTTGCAGCCCTGCTCCATACAAAGGTTTATATATGTTTTTGCACGGTCAAAACAAAATTCCGGGTTATCTGCCGTGCCTTTATAATAAAAGAATGAAGCGTTAAGATTGACATGTGTTTGGTGTGCTTCGCAGGCAAGGCGGTTCAGTTTTTTTAGTACCTCCCAATGCTTTGGCGAAAACGGTGTATATCCGTAATGAACAGGATTCGGCTCAATCCAGTTTATCATTTTAAATTGCTTATTATCGGGGACAACGGCTTTGGAAATTGTAATTCTGACAGGAACGGAAATATCGGCGCTTTCACTGCTGAATTTCACACAGCCGCTGTAACTGCCCGGCGGTGTTTCTTTTGAAATATGCCATTTTAAGTACAGAGGAGTTTTTTCATTTTTACATATAAAATGCTCGCCGGCAGGCTTTAAAGCGTCGTAGACAATAAACGGCGCTTTTTTTGTATAGTATTTTTCCATATCCTCGGCAGAGGTTCTCTCTGTATCAAGTTCCTCCAGAAAGCATGAATTCTTATTTACTGTTACCGGCAGAATTTCAAATAATTCCGGAGCGGATAGCTCTGTGCTTTCAAAGCTCCATGTTATGACCGAGTTTGGCAGAGCATACAGAAACATCTGGCAGCAGGCACAGGAATTACGTGCTGTGCTGATGTTTATTTCATGTTTCCCATTTGAGGTATCGGGAAACATCCATATATAAGACGGGAAGATTTCAAAGTCCATAATGTGTTCTCTCCTTTAAATAATATAAGCCATTTAGGTATAAGACCTGAACTGTGTGGGGAAACAAATCTTATTCAGCAGTGCATAAGCTGCACCGGGGTTGGATAAATATAGGGGGACCTAAATGGCTGTATAAATTATAAAATGCTGTTGCTGTAAATTCAATGGATTAAATCATAGATAAGCTTACAATCAGCGGTATTACGGTAAAAAGTATCGAATTGTAAATCAATGTATGAAGCGGTCTATAGCAATTTTGCTCCCTGATGTGATAGACTTTAAATAAATAAAACAAAAGGAGATCGAGATGAACAGACTTAACATTTATCCCGTGGCGGAGGCCGAGCCTAAGTCAGCGCATTACAGGGTGCTGGTAAACGGCAGGGAATCAGGTGTGTATACTTCGTACCGCTTTGATCCGGGAAACTATCAAAAAAGAATTGCAGGCAGACCGGTATCGGATGTTTCGTTTACGGCTTTTGATTTCGAGGGCGAGGTGACAATAGAGATTTATTTGGAAACCGAGCCGACAGAACAGGTTGCGGTAAGACCGCTTAAACTCGGAATCAATCCGATAACGGAAGGAAAAAAGATTTCATTTAAGATTGATAAGCCTGCCAATTTTTCTGTCGAGCCTTACGGAACATTCTGTCCGCTGCATATATTTGCAAATCCGATGGAAAGCGAAGTGCCGGATAAAAATGATCCGAAAGTACATTACTTTCCGGCAGGCGTGCATGAAATTGATCCGATAAAGCTGAAGGATGGCGAAACGGTTTATCTTGAAGGCGGAGCTTTTGTATACGCAAAGCCTCAGCCGCCGGAAAAAACAGAACCATTTGGTTTGGTAAACGCATTTGACATGAAGTGGATTGAGTGTACGCTCAATGCTGAAAAGGTCAAAAATGTAAGGGTTTGCGGCAGAGGAGTTCTGTGCGGAAGAAAAACTCTTGATAATCTGCAAAGACACCGCTTGCTTGTGATTTCAGAGAGCACAGATGTATCGGCGGAGGGAATTATATTCCGAGAGGGAACCTCGTGGTCGGTACAGACGCACCGCGCAGAAAACGTACATATAGATAACGTCAAGGTTTTAGGGCATTTCTGTAACAATGACGGAATTGACATCTGCGATTCGGCAGATGTATTGGTTGAAAACTCGTTTGCACATAATGCTGACGATTCGTTCCTTGTAAAAGGCTTTGAGCCGGTAAAGAATGTCGTATTCAGCAACTGCACAGCGTGGAATGACGTATCAACATCATTCGGAGCGGTATGTGAGATGGCAGCAGATACCGAAAATGTTGTGTTTAAGGATTGTACGGTTACACATTCGACATTTCATTTATGGGATCATGATTCCGGCGGCGTAATAGGAATATGGAATGCATACGGCGGAAATGTAGAAAACTTTTTGTTTGAAAATATAGTCCTTGAGGACTGCTGTGCAGACAAAGAGCCGATAAAGGTAAGTGTGACATGGCGTGATGAGGGACGCATCAGCAATGTGCATTTCAAAAATATACAGGTATTAAAGAGTGAAGATGAAAGAATAGCCGTATACGGCGATGTGCCGCAAGCGGCAGATAATATAACCCTGGAAAATATAATTATAAACGGCAAAAAGGTGGAAAGCATCAATGATAAAAGAATTGTAAACCGCTGCAATGCCGAAATAAAAATAAAATAAAAAGGAGAGAGGACAATGAAGAAAAGAACCGCAAAGTGTTTAAGTATGCTGCTTGCTGTATGTATGGCATTGCCGCTTGCTGCGTGTTCAAAACAGACCGAAAAGGAAATGGTGCAGAATGCAAATAAAGACCCTTTCGGCAAATACGAATCACCGGTAAAGCTGACAGCCGTTATAGGCTATGGCGAACCGACAGACAAAAAGGTGCCGAAAAGCACCACGCCGGAAAACCAGGCATTTAACAGACTGCTCAAAGATGAACTTAATATTGATATTGAGTATCTTTGGACTGTTCCGGAGGCACAGTACGATCAAAAGTTTTCGACTGCAATAGCGTCAAATGCTCTGCCGGACATATTGGCGCTGAATCAGGCGGATTATGAATTGCTGAAGGCAAACGATATGCTTGCTGATTTAAGTGATGCGTATACATATGCAAGCGATAAGCTGAAAAGCATGGCAGAACGCGATCCGTCAGTGCTTCAAAGTGTAACGGAGGACGGAAAGCTTTATGCTATACCGCGATACGGTGATGTCCGTACCGGAACACCGCTGCTTTGGATAAGAGCGGACTGGCTGAAGAAGCTTAATCTTAAAGAGCCTGAAACATGGGCAGACGCGGTTGAAATTGCAAGGGCTTTTGTAGAAAAGGACCCCGACGGAAACGGTAAAAATGATACTTACGGATTTGGATTGACAGCAAAAAGCCTGAATCCGTGGGGCTATGGCATAAAACCGATATTCACTCCGTACGGCGCATATGTTGATCAGTGGATTGACGACGGAAAAGGAAACCTGGTATCGGGAAATGTTCAGCCTGAGATGAAGACAGCGCTTGAAAACCTTGCAAAGCTTTATAAAGAAGGACTTTTTGATAAGGAAATATTCACTAAGGACGAGGATAAGGTAGCGTCTGATATAGCAAGCGGAAAAATCGGTATAGCGGTATCCGAATGGTGGTTCGGCGAGGTTGCCGTAAACGATTCGTGCACAGCTGATCCGAATGCAAAATGGATTTGCATGGAAATTCCGCCGATGGAAAAGGGCGCAAAGCCAAAGCTGTGCCTTAATAAGCAGAATGTTGTTACATACTATGCGGTAAATAAAAACTGCAAAAACCCTGAGGCGATGATAAAATCAATGAATGTGTTTGTTGAGGCAAGCGGAAAGTATAAGGACGTTTTGACCTCTGAAAACGGACACTTCTGGAGCTGGGCGCCGACAATATATCTTGATCCGTACGAAATTACGGAAACATACGAGGAATTTAATCAGGCGCTTGACAGCGGCAGCAATACCGTAGAGAACAGCGAAAATGATGAAAGAATTAACGATATGCTGAAGAACTATCCGGATTATCTGAACTTTAAAAAAGGAACGGAAAAGTGGGACGGCACAAAATTCTTCGGTACGATTCTTGCAAGAGGCGACAAAGAAGGCGGTTGGGGAACAACGCTTAAAGCAGTAGACAATGCGGACGTAATTTATAATGAATTCTACGGTGCGCCGACAGCTACCATGCAGGACAGCGGAGCAACCCTTGATAAGCTGACAGAGGAAACCTTTATAAAAATTATAGCCGGCGAAAAGGGTATAGACGCCTTTGATGAATATGTAAAGACGTGGAACAGTCTCGGCGGTGAGAAGATAACCAAAGAGGTAAATGAATGGTACAAAAATAAATAACGGCAGGGCGGTGAAATAATGCAAAACAGTAATGACATAACGACAAAAAAGCGGCCGCGCCGGCGTATGGGCAATGATGAAAAGATTTTTCATCTTATGGTTTTGCCCGGACTGATAATCTGCCTTATATTTGCATACGGTCCTATGGCGGGACTTGTAATGGCTTTCCAGAACTTTAATCCGTTTAAGGGTTTTACGGGTTCAGCTTTTGTCGGACTTGATAATTTTAAATACCTGTTTTCCATGCCGGATTTTGCATCGGCGTTTAAGAACACTGTTATAATTGCAACATCAAAGGCGGCTTTGTTTCTGATTATTCCGCTTATACTTGCACTTATGATAAACGAGCTTAGATGCACAAGGTATTTAAAGGCAGTTCAGACAAGTATGTTTTTGCCGTACTTTCTGTCGTGGGCAATCCTCGGCGGAATCGTGGTTGAGATATTCTCATACGACGGAATAGTAAATACAGTAATGGCAAATATGGGTTTGGAGCGTATATCGTTTATGGGCAGCAATAAATACGCCAGAACAATTATTATATGGAGTGATGTCTGGAAGAATATGGGATATAACATGATAGTATTTTTTGCGGCGATAACGGGCGTTGATACAAGCCTTTACGAAGCGGCTGAAATTGACGGCGCAGGAAAGCTGAAACAGATGTGGCACGTAACACTGCCGGGAATAGCACCTATTGTATTTCTTATGGTAGTTTTAAGCTTTGGCAGTCTGCTTAACGCAAACTTTGATCAGATATTGATTATGTATAATCCGCTGGTTTATGAAACGACCGATGTTTTGGATACGCTGGTTTACAGAATAGGTATATTCAATAAGCAGTACGGAGTTTCAACCGCAATGGGATTGTTTAAGTCAATAATATCATTTGCACTGGTTGCAGGTTCAAACTACATAGCCTACAAAGCGGTTGACTACAGAATATTTTAAAGGAGGGACAAATTATGAAAATAAAAAGAAGACTTTCAGAACGGGTTTTCAATGTATTCAACATAGTATTTCTGTTTTGTCTGACGGTAATTTGTCTGCTGCCTTTTATACATCTGCTCAGCGTATCGCTAAGCTCAAAATCGGCGGTAATAACAGGAACGGTTTGGTTTTGGCCTAAGAATTTTACATTTGAAGCATACAAATTTCTGTATGAAAAGCCTGAGTTTTTAAAGTCATTTGTTGTATCACTTAAAAGAGTGGCGCTCGGCACGGCGATAAATATGCTTTTTTTGATAATCACGGCATATCCTCTCAGCAAGGAAACAAGCCGTTTCAGAATGAGAAATGTATATTCATGGATATTTGTTGCAACTATGTTTTTCTCAGGCGGAATGATACCTACATATATGCTTGTAAAAGAACTTAATATGCTTGATACCATGTGGGCGCTGGTTCTGCCCGGAGCATTAAATGTATGGAATATGGTGCTTTTGATGAACTTTTTCAGACAGATTCCGCATGAGTTTGAGGAAGCCGGTCTTATAGACGGAGCCGGACAGATAAGAATACTGTTTTCGATATATCTCCCGGTTTCGCTTCCGGCGCTGGCAACAGTACTGCTCTTTACTATTATAGGTCACTGGAATGCATGGTTTGACGGAATTTTATATATAAACACTCCGTCAAAATACCCGCTGCAGACATACCTTGCAACAATTATTCAGGACGCAAATCTTACAAGTATGCGTCAGCTTACAGAGGAAAAGCTTCGGCAGATGCAGACTCTCAGCGATAAGTCAATCAGATTTGCTCAGATATTCCTGGGTGCGCTGCCTGTTATGGTAGTTTACCCGTTCCTGCAGCGGTATTTTGTAAAAGGAATAGTTGTCGGAAGCGTAAAGGGATAATATTACAGTGGAATTCGGAAGAATTATTTGATATAATGTGTAAAAAATGTCGAGTAATATCGAACAGCTATACATTATTCTAATGGGAGTGTGAAATGAAATGTTAAAATACAAAATTCTTTCCGGATTGCTTGCGGTATCTCTTGTATGTTCGCTTTCAGGCTGTAAAACAGGTAAAAATGACAGCCGCGAAAGATTTAATATCTCGGTCTATAACGGAGGCATGCAGCCGGTAGACGGCGAAACTCCGGTAAAAAGCCGGCTTGAAGAAAAAACAGGCGTGGATCTTACATACATATACAGCACATACGAAACCAGAAACACAAAGCTTGACGTAATGATTTCATCGGGCAAAACCCCTGATTTGTTTACATACGGCTACACCATAGGCGAAAAGTTTAACAGGCTTATTCAGCAAAATGTTGTTGCAGAGCTTACACCGTATATAGAGGACTATCCCAATATAAAAAAGAGGATGGAGGAATTTGAAACGGTTACGCGGTACGGCAAAAGCAAAAATTACTTTATTCCGGTAAAGTCCACCGACACAGAAGCAAATGTTGTGTGTGAACATGCGTGGTTTTACCGCAGTGATGTAGTTGAGGAACTTGGACTTAAACTGCCGACAAATGCCGATGAGCTTTACAGCTTTTTAAAAGCCTTAAAACAGTATCAGATTGATAACGGTCAGACCGGTGACAGTCCGCTGACGCTGCAGAGTCCGTTTTTCCTCTATTGTATATACAATCTTTTCGGAACAGACATAAAGGGTGTTGAGGAAATTAACGGTCAGATGCAGCCGACCGCCGTAGGGGATAAAATGAAGCAGGCGGTTTTGTATATAAGAAAGCTCTACAGCGAGGGTTTGCTCGACAGAGAGTTTATGCTTACACCGGACTGGGAATTTATGTTTAACAAGTTTTTGGACGGCAAGGCATTGGTCATATATACAAATTATAAGTATGATATTATGTCTGAGGCAAGCCGCGAGCGTTATCCGCAGCGCGATCCTCAGCAGACCATAGCTTATATGCCGGTTATGTATAATAACAGAGGCTACAAGTCGGTCAGAGGCTATTACAATTACTTCGGCGGTCTGTTCTTTAAAAAAGAAGACAGCGAGGAAAAAATGAGAAAAAAGCTGGAGCTTGTGGATTATATGCTCAGCGACGAGGGAATGACGTTGCTAAGGTACGGCATAGAGGGTATACACTACGAAATCAAAGACGGTAAGCCGGTTTCCCTTCTCGGCAGAGATAAAAACGGCGTTGCCAAAACCCTGGCGGAGGCAGATCCCGGAGCGGGCATAAAAGAGCTTGTTATGTATGATGTGCTTTTCAGAGGTTATAACAACCCGTGTGACAGTTATATAAACGAGATAAAAAACGAATACCTGAGATATGCAAAGGTTGACAACAATTTTATTTATACAGGCCCGCCGGAGCAGATGTCTGTGGACTCTACGGCGCTTGAAGAATTTGCGGAAAACAGTATGGTGACGCTTATCACAACCGAAAACGATTTTGATGCGGAGTGGGATAAGTATTGCAGAAAGTATATGGAAAAGGGCGGCGCTCAGTTGGCTGAATATGCAGCGGAGGCGCCGCGGCAATGATTAAAAAAATCAAGGAGGAAGGATTATGAAAAGGATATTATGTGCGGTTTTAAGCCTTGCGGTATTGACATGCAGTACAATAACGGGTACAGTGTTTGCCGCAAAGGAAACCGGGGATTTCAATGTTGGCTATGAAGCAACGGTCAATGTAACGGATGAGGGCGGACTGCCTGTTGTTGCCGGACACCGCGGCGAGAATTTATGGCGTACGGACATTCAGTCAATAAACGATTATTTTGTTCATGACGAGCCGAATTTCTGGGGCTACAGCTATACTCTGCCGGAATCGGCGCTGCCTGTAAACGTGGACTTTGATTACGGTATGCAGCCGGCAGATATAGGTCAGATAACACTGGCAGAAAATTTGAGAAAGGATGACGCGCCCGACCGCGGAACGTATAATAAAATATATGTTCAGTATTATAACGGAACGGAATGGGCGACAATTATCATGCCGTCCGATACAAACGGTGCGTACACTGTTGACTCCGACGGTGCGGTAAACCTCAACTGGGCTGCACCCAGCAGAACAGAGCCGCTGACAGGTCACAGACTCAGACTTATTGATCTTGATTTGGGAGGCAGATATGTTTCGGATAAAATCAGAATTAAAATAGTCGGACTTGGCGAGCTTAACGGCGATTGCTGGGGTGAGTTCGGTATAGACGAGATATTGATGTACGGCAAGCGCGCTGAAGAAACCGCAGCAGCGTCAAACGGAGATTCTTTCCTTAACTATATAGGAGAAAAGGCATATACAGAGGCAGAAAAGCTTGCAACAACAGAGGAAATAACAAAGGCTCTTGCCGTTGTATCCAACATGGCTGACAACGCGCGCAAGGAGGAGTTGACGCAAAAGCTTAACAAGCTTGCAGCCAAGGCTTGGACAAACCTTGCTCTTAATGCGACAGCCTCCGCAGGAGAGAACGAGGGAGCAGCAGTAAAGCTGAACGACGGTGACGAAAAGGGCAGATGGGAAAACAACTGGAGTGCATCAAGCACAGAACTGGGTGATTCCTCATGGATAATGTATGACTACGGCAAGGAAGTAACAATAAACCGTATGGACTTTGGTTCAAGATTTGTTGCCAATGCGGTAACCGGTATTGAGGTTTACGGAATAAAGGGCAGCGAAGAAACAAAAATCGGTACATACAAATTAGTATTTAACCGCGTGCCGCAGGACAATCTTTATAATAAAGATACCCCGCTGAGCAAAGAGGCATATGACGCATTTGAGCGTTACGGTCAGTTGGATAACGGCGAAATTTATTATTCGGATTTTTCTTCGGTAATATTTGAATCATCATTTGTTTGCGATAAGGTTAAGGTTAAGCTTACAAGCAAGCTTGAAGCAAATCAGCCTGCTGCATTTACTGAGGTAAGAACATGGGGTACTGAGGGCGCAGCAGCAGAGTATAACTATACGGCGACAAACAAGGCGTTTATTCGTCCGGTAGCCCTGTACGATCAAAACGGTGAAAAGGTAGAGCCGACAAATGCCGGCGGAATACATAAGCTTTCGCTTGAGTATCTTAACGATTATGCAATCTATCCGGAAAACAGCTGGTACGAAACCGCTCTCCCGGCTGATAAACTTCCGTTCTTTATTGAATATGATTATGAGGGCGAAATGACTGAAATCAACAGCATTAAGCTCGGAGTAAATTCAAATTGTGCAAGCGGACTGGTTAAAAAGCTTTCCGTTCAGATGTTTGACGGAACGGATTGGGTTGACGTTCCTCTGGCTGCGGCGCAGCCGACAGGCGTTACCGCTTCAGGTATTGATGCTGAACTGGATTGGACAAATCCATCAGAAGTAAACAGCAACAGCGACAAGAGCTTTATGTTTATGGAGGTAAAGTTTGCTGAACCTACAATCGGATATAAGCTGCGTGTGCTGATAAAGGACGGTTCAAGCGACGGCGGAATACTTCATGTAGAGGAACTTATGACCTACGGCTGGAATCCGAATATGGCGGATATAGAGAGCCGTGAGGAAAGCGCCGATATATTGAAGAAGTATAACGATTATACAATCGAAAGAGTTTTAAATAATCCTACAGAGAAAAATATTACTGCAGCAAGAGCTGTTGTTGCAAAGATGAACGACGCCGATAAGGCTGTTTATACAAAGGTTATTGACAGAAACGGAGAATGGGATAAGCTGACCGGCTTGTCAGGATCCTCCGGAATGGGCATCCGCGCCGACACGCTTACAGACGGCAAGATAAGACAAAACTATGGCTGGGACAGTAATGGTACGGAAATCAGTGACAGATCATGGGTGCAGGTTGACTTTGCGGCAGCGTCAAGAGTAAAGACATTGAGAATAGCAGAAAACTACTTCCCGTGTGCAGTAACAAAGGTAAACATTTACGCTAAGGTAGGCACAGAGTATATATTGCTTAAAGAGAACGTAGCAACCAATTTTGCAAATGCGCCGGAGCTTTCATGGTACAAAAACGATATTCCGTTTGAGGTAGAGGGCAAACAGGCGTATACAGAAGCCGGACTTATGAGAGAGGACGGCGGAGATATGGCTAAAGGCTCATGGGTAGACATAGATTTGCCTGACGTAACCTGCAACGGTATCAGAATTCAGATACTCAGCGCTCAGCTTAGCTGGGGCGGCTATGGCGTAGGCGAAATTGAGGTTGTCGGAAAGACGGCAGAGGAGGGCAGCGTTATTGCTGCCGGACAGAAGCTTTGTCTGACGGACGGTACACAGACCTCGTCACTTGCGGATGCAAAGGCAAACGGAGGATATTTGACGGCAACAATAGGAAATCCGTCCGATAAGACAAAAACTGCTGTTATGCTTGTTGTTTATTATAAGAACGGCGATGTAGCTGCTATAGATTCAAAAACGGTTGAACTGAATTCAAAGGCGGTAAGCAAGGATCAGAATCTTGCGCTTGACTTTACAGGCGCAAAGGCTGAATGTGATTCGGTAAAGGCGTATATTTTAAGTGAGATTGCCTCCGAAACGGGAGCAAGAGGTACAAATACACAGCTTGAACTTCGATAGGAGGAGATTTTGTTGAGAAGAATTTGCATACTGCTGATTCTTGCCGTAATATCGGGCTTGGGACAGAGCGTTTCCGCCGCAGAGGCGGAAACCTTCAGCCTGACGCCGTATATTGACAAGATTTCGGTTGATGTGGAAAATCCGGATAAAGACCCCATGCTGATGGTGGACGGACATTTGGACAGCGAATGGAGAAACAAAAAGGGTTCGCGTTTGCCGCAGACAATAACTATGGAGTTCGGAGGCAGGATGGCAAAGGTTTCTCGCCTGACTATCAACTGCGTAAACGCTGCGGATGACGGAATAAAGAACGTTGATGTGGATTACCGTGATGAAAACGGTCAGTGGAAGGCTTTGAGAAGAAGCATATCCATGAACCTTAAAACGGATAAGGGCAGCGGATTGCTTGAGGCGACAAGTATGGACAGTAATCCGTCATTCGCCGGCGCTGTAAGAATCAGAATTAACGAGGCGCAGAATAAATCCGGTTCGTTTAATATTTCGGAAATAGGAATCTGGGGCACAGCAATAGAATACCCAAAGGGCAAGGCTGTTGCTCCGCAGATTGACGCAAAATGCGGAGAAATAGTTACCCTGCCGGAAACGGTGGAATGGGAGTCCGGCGGCGAAAAGCTGAAGGCTCCGGTAAGCTGGGAGCAAGGCTCGGTTCTGTGCCGCGAAGCCGGTATAACAGAGGTAAAGGGCAGCCTCGGCGGTGAGAGCGTTATTGCGAAAATCAATGTTTCGGATGAATCTGTTTTTACAAACCTTGCAGGTCATTGGAGCAGAACGACAGTCGAGGAACTTGCACTGCGTAATGTCTATAACGAAGATGATATGAGTATTGCCCCGGATAAGGCGGCGAATATATCCGATATTATGCGCTGGTTTTATAACGGACTCAGTATCTCGCATGAGTATCTGCCGGAAAGAGTAGGACTGACAAAGACGCCATTGCTTGGCGAAACGGATGATACATTTGCAAATGAACTGTTTGCGCTGGGACTTATACCTAATGATTTGAAGTATTCTGACGGCGGAACAATGACCAGAGAGCTTGCGGCGCAGCTTTGCAATAATGTAATTAGATATGAGGCGGATGAGTTTAAACCGGATGGCGGGGATGAGGACATATCCGCGACGCTTAACAGACTTGAAGAAAAGTCGGTTATATCCGATAAAGCGGACTTCAGAGGCGGCGACGAGGTAACAAATGCAGAAATCCTTGTAATGCTTGCCAGAACCGTTAAGGCTGCGGCGGATACAAAGGTTTACCCCGTGCCGGAGGATGATAATGTCAAGACAATGCCTGATTATACAGTTAAGGTAAACGGTCTTGATGCAGGCGTATATCTTGCAAACGCTTTTCCGGGCAGCGGCGGTGTTCAGGAAAAAACAATACTTGGCAGACCGGCAACGGAAACGGGTATATCATACTTTGACTTTTTCGGCGCTGCCGAGGTTGAAATAACGGTTAATAATCCGGAGCTCGGCGATCCGTCGCAAACAGTAATAAGACCGCTGTCCGAGGGGATAAAGCCGGCGATAGAGGGCAACAAGATAAGGTTTACCTTATACCATCCATGCAATATAAGCGTAGAGCCGTGGGGAATCAGACGCCCCCTGCAGATATTTGCAAATCCGCTGGAGAAGAATAAACCGGATATAAATGCGGATAACGTAAGATATTACGGTCCGGGTGTGCATTATGTTGATCCTGTTGACCTTCAGGCAAATGATACGGTGTATATTGACGGCGGTGCGGTAGTTTATACCAGACCTCAGGAGGAATACACAGACGGAGGAACTTATTACGGATATCGTATTCAGTCATTACCGGCAACATTCTCGGCATACCGTGACAAAACAGGACCGGATAATAAGATAGAGAATATAACGATTCGCGGCAGAGGCATTCTTTCCGGAGCAAATACCCTCAATTATCTGCAAAGACATCAGCTTTTAAGAATTTTCGGAGTTAAGAATGCAAGGGTTGACGGTATTGTTCTGCATGAAAGCTCTGCATGGAATATGTTTGTTGCTCAGTGCGACGGTGTGTATATCAATAATATCAAGATGGTCGGCTTCTATGCCAACAATGACGGAATAGACTTCTGTGATTCCATAAACGGTGTGGTTGAAAACTGTTATGCACACAATGCAGACGACAGCTTTCTGATTAAATCGTGGGCAGAGGTTTATAACGTGCATTTCCGTAACTGTGTTGTATGGAATACGGTTTCAACGGCATTCGGTGCAGTATGTGAGGTTATTCAGCCGATAAGCGATGTAAGCTATAAGGATTGTACCGTTATACATTCCACAAATCCGCTGTGGACGGATATTGCCGGCGGAATTATGGGAATCTGGGATAACGGCGCTGCCGATATAGACGGAATGCTCTTTGAAAATATTGCAATAGAAGACGCGATTGCAGGAAAAGAACCTATAAAAATCAGTGTTTATACAAACCTTGACGAATCCAAAAAGGAACACGCTGAGGTTAAGAACATAGTATTTAAAAATATTACGATTGACAGCAGGGATGAATCTATTAAGCTGACTACTCCGTTTACTGACGGCATCAAGGATATTACATTTGAAAATGTAACAATTAACGGTAAAAAGCTGACTGAAATAGATGACAGATTCAGTATAAAAAATGCGGTGGATATTCATATAAAGCCATAGATCAGGAGGGATAGAAAATGAAAAAAGTTATAAGTTTTTGCCTAATTGCTTGTTTGCTTTTGACATCCTTGCTTTGCTTCGCGGCGGATGATTCCGTCAGCTGCAGCTTTGACGGAAACGAGCTTACTGTTTCTGCCGGTGCAGGTGCGTTTGAGAGCAATACAATGGTAGAACTGGTTGTAGTAAAGCCGGGTAAAACACTTGCCGATATAAGCGATGCAGCTGCGGTGGTTTTGACCGATTCGGCAAAAACAGGACGTTTGGGCAGCGTCAGCTTTAAAAAGAGCGTCAGCTTAAACGAAGAAGGCAAATATAAGGTATATCTTATACCGAGCGGCAGCGGCCCGGCTCTGAACGGAGAGGTAAGAGGTACAAAAGGCTCCGGCGTAGAGATTGTATCTGCAGAGTGCAGCGGCGGCAAAACAGATGTTTCGGCAATGGTTTACGGAACGGATGGAAAGGTTATATTTGCTGCTTATGACTCAAACGACTGTCTTGTATATATGGAAATGCGTGACGCAGCGAATAAGACAGAAAGCTTTACATGGAACGGCGAGCCGTCATATGTAAGGGTTTATCTCTGGAACGGTACTGACGGCAGCGGCTTGAAAGCGCTTGACCTGCCTGCGGAGAGAAGCTTTAATCATTGAAAGGGAACGGCGGATTTAACGCCGTATATTTCCGATATAGCCGCCGGCAGTGGTGCGGCGGCTATGACGGACGGACATCCGGACACAGCTTTTTCCGGAACATTAGAGGACAGTCAAAGCTTTGTGATAAGCTTTGATACAAGCGCAGTCTTTACAAAAATATATCTGGATTTTGCCAATGCAGCGCAAAAGGCGCCGCAGCAGCTGAAAATAGAAGCAGGCAGCGGCAATGAATGGAATACTGCGGCGGAAAATGCTGTGTTTAAACCGTTTTCTTCAGCGGGGAGCGGCTGTGCGGAAAGAATGGAAATTGATATACCCAAGCTGCGCGGAGATAAAATACGCGTTACGGTTTTAAAAACCATTGCCGGTGACGGCAGCTTTAATATAGCCGAGCTGAAGGTAATCGGTACGGATACACAGTTTAAAAGCCGGGATATAAAGCCGGTCAGAGTTTCGGCTAAAAAGGGTGAAAAGGTTGTACTGCCCGATGCGGTCGAATTTAAGAGCGTAAACGGAACAAAAAGTATTCCGGTACGGTGGGAAAAGAAGCAGCTGCTGTGCAAAACTCCTGGAATGGTCTATGTAGGAGGTTTTGTAGGTACTCAGCTTGCCGCAGCAGCGGAAATAACAGTGTCATCCGAAAGCTTTTATGAGGATACGGAGGACAAAGCCGCTGCAGAGGCGCTTGAGGAGCTGTCATACAGAGGGCTGATTAAAGACTCGCAAAGTATTAAGGCAGGCGCAGCACTGACGCGCGGGGCATTGGCAGACCTTTTGTATAGCTGTTTTGCGATAGATGCAGAGTATATGCCGCAAAGGCTGACTCTGGGTAAAAATCCGATTTATGACGATACGGATTCAGTGTCGGCAAACGAGCTTGCAGCGATTGGAATACTCCCATATACACAAAGTCTTTGCGGTGACAAAACGGTTGAGTATGATGAGCTGAAAAGAATAATCTATAACATATTCAAGTATGAAAACGACGATAAAAATATTGCTTCCGACGGGACGGAAATCACACAGACCTTGTGTGAGAATAATATTATATCGGCTGACAGAACCCAAAAAACAGAGGCAAAAAATGCGGACGCTTTATACATGATAATGCAAACGCTCAATGCCGTGCAGAAAACAAAGGTATATCCTGCGCCGTCGGACAGTCAGACAGAGCTGATGAAGGATTATACGGTTAAGGTCAACGGCAAAACGGTTGATGTATACAAAACATATATCTTTCCGGGAACGGGCGTGACCGAAACAACCATAAACGGCAGACCGGCAGCGGCGGCAGGCGCGACGTCCTTTGATTTTACGGGCAAGGCAGAAGTGGAGATAACGCTTAATGATTCAGACATGGGAGATATTGCCGATACGGTAATACGTCCGCTGTCAAAAGCGGTTGAGCCGTCAGTTTCCGGCAATAAAATCAGCTTTACATTATACAGACCGTGCAATCTGAGCATAGAGCCGTACGGGTTGAGCAAGCCGCTTCAGCTGTTTGTAAATCCGGTGGATAAAAACCTTCCGGATTTTAGTGACGAAAATGTGGTTTATTACGGTCCGGGCGTGCATTACTTAAATCCGCAGAAGTTAAAAAGCGGAACAACGGTTTATATAGACGGCGGAGCGGTTGTGTATACAAAACCGCAGCAAAACGCAGCAGACAGCGGAAACTATTATGGTTATGACATAAAAAGCATAGATCCGCTTTTTTATACAGAGGGTGCAGACGTAACAATTCGCGGCAGAGGAATACTTTCGGGCAGAAATGCCTTTAAGCAGCTGCAGCGAAACAACATGATGCGTTTTCAGTGGGCAAAAAATGCGGCTGTTGACGGACTGGTGCTGCTTGAATGCGGAGCATGGAATATTTTTGTTGCGGCGCGGAGCGACGGCGTGTATATAAATAATGTAAAGATGATAGGATATTTTGCAAATAACGATGGTGTGGATTTTTGTGATTCAGATAACGGGTTGATTGAAAATTGCTACGCAAACAATGCGGACGACAGTTTTTTGATAAAATCATGGGATACGGTGAGCAACGTCAGATTTGAAAAGTGTACGGCGTGGAATACGGTATCAACTTCATTCGGAGCCGTGTGCGAGCTGTATAATGATATAACCGATACAAGATTTGCCGATTGCACTGTTATACATTCAACCAATCCGGTGTGGATGCAGGGTTCGGGCGGAGTAATAGGAATCTGGAATAACTTCGCGGCGAACATAAAAAATATGACATTTGAAAACATAGTGATAGAGGATGCAGCAGGCGGGAAAGAACCTATAAAAGTGAGTATAAATAAGGACTCGTCCGACCCTGCAAAAAAGGCTGTTGCTGAAGATATTTTGTTTAAGAATATTTCTGTGCTTGACAGCCGCGACGAGAATGTAAAAGCGTATACACAATTTCCAAAGGGAATAAAGAATATTCGCTTTGAAAATGTGATTATAAATCAAAAACCATTAACAAAGACGGATGACCGTTTAAGCTTGTGGAATGTAGAAAGCTTTACGGTTATGCCGTAGCGGAAAGAGGAGGAAGAACCTTGAAAAGAAAAGTAATTGCGCTGATTATTGCGGCAGTGATGAGTCTGCCGGGGATTGCCGCAGTGGCGGCGGATCCGGAAATAACCTGTAACCTTGATACAGCTGCGGAAGAAAAAAAGCTGTATGTAGCGGCAGACAGCGGCACTTTTGAAAAAGATACGGTAATAAATCTTGTAATTATGAATCCCGGACGTATGCTCGACAAAGCAGCGGAAACCGGCGCAGTATTTTATGCGGACGGAAAGAAAGCCGACAATATGGGCAGGGTGAGCTTTGAGGTCAGCTTTGACAAGGCAGCTTTGGGAATATATCAGATATATTTGATTCCGTCCGGAAGCGGAGAAACATATACCCAAGAAGTTACATATCTGATGGGCGATTTTGATAAACGGTTTTTGGAAAAAATCAACGGTGATGACGGTGCAACGACAGAGGGAATCAAGGCTGTCATGACAAGTGATGATGCAAAGACCTTTTTAAAGGATACAATATCAGAGGAATTGAAAGACGACAGCTTTATGTATGAGTATATGGTAAGCGCGCGCCCGTATGATTCCTTATATGATGTCCAGACGGCTTATAATACAGGTAAGGTTCTTGCTTTATTTAATGAAGGCGGCGGAACACAAAGAGTAAAGCTTGCTGAAAAGTACGGCGATGAGTATTTCGCTTTAAAGAGCAACGAAGATATGTATAATATGTACTCGGACAGCAGCCGAAAAGAAGATATTTGCAGCAATGCCGGCAAGAATCTTAAAACTTCGGAGGCTGTTGCAAAAGCAATTTATGATTCAACCGTTCTGACAAGCGTAAAGCTGAGCAGCTGGAGCGAGATAGACGGAATATTAAAGGCAGCAAAATCATATCTGACAAATATTGATTATGAAAAGGCTGCAGCCAAAATCGAACAGGTCGGCAAGGCGGTTGCGGGCAATACATACAGTGATATAAGTGCGTTTGAAAAGGCTGTTAAGACCGCTTATGAGAAGAACAGTTCCGGCGGTACTACGGGCGGCGGAATTACAGGCGGAGGAGGCGGAATTTCCGGCGGCAGCAGACCGACTGTTTCCGGTACGGTTGCTCCGTACAAGCCGCAGACCGAAAAAGAGAACATATTGTTTACCGACCAGGAGGCTATACCGGATTATGCAATGAAGTATCTGTCAAGGCTCAAGGAGGACGGTGTATTTTCCGGCGATCCTGACGGAAGATTCAGACCGGACTCTCCCATACTCAGACAGGAATTCTGCAAGGTTCTGACAGTCGGACTTAATCCTGAAAAATCTGACGAAGCAATAAGCTTCAGAGATGTTGCGGCGGATGCGTGGTATGCGGAATTTGTCCAAAGAGCGGCTGCGGCAGGTTATGTAAAAGGAAAAACCGACGGCAGCTTTGGCGTTGATGAAAGTCTTACACGTGAGGATTTAGCCGTTATACTTGAACGTATAGTAAAGGCAATGCCGGAAGTAACAGTAGGTGATACTGCTGCTGAATACAACGATTTTGATAAGGTTTCGGACTATGCGGCAGAAGCGGTTAAATACGTAACCGCAGCAGGTCTGATGGAGGGCTATGACGGCGGCTTTGCTCCGAAAGAAAACGTAACAAGAGCACAGATTGCCGCGGTTTTAGGCAGATTGCTTTACGAACTGTAACGAAAGGGGATAACAAATGCGACACAAATTTAAACGTATATGCAGCCTGATTGTGACGGCGGCACTAAGCCTGACATGTATCGGAGGAATCGGTGTAAGCGCCGAAAAGACCGAAAAAGCTGACAATGCCGACAGCTATGCAATTGAAAGTATAGAGGGACTTGGCATTGCCGACGGAATAAAAAAGGACAGCGCCGACAGCCGCGTCAGCAGAGAAGAATTTGCGCTGATGCTGGTTCATATCTACGGAAACAGACATAACGAGCTTGGAAAGCAGCCGATTGCCGATATAGCCGGTAATGAAAACGAGGCTAAGATTCAGAATATTATCGCAGGCAGACTGATGCTTTTGTATGATGACGGAAACTTTAAGCCGGATGAGAGTGTAACATGGGAAATGGCAATCAGAGCAATGATGTCACTTACCGGTTATGACAGAACACTTCCGCAGGATGAGAACGGGTATGTTTCCGGCAGAAGGAAGGCAAGACAGCTGGGTATACTGGATTCATTAACCGACGGCAGCGGAACAATACGCTATGATGAGCTTTGCAGATTGATTTACAATACGCTGGATATTTCGGTTTTATACAGCTATACAAACGGTGAAGATATAAAAATCGGTGATACCAAAGAAACAGTCCTTTCGTATTACTTAAAGCTTATGCGCGTCAGAGGTATCGTAAAGGCTGTCGGAAGATATGCGATTTCCGGCGCTAAAGATGCAGACTGGGGTAAGATTGTGATAGAAGATACGGCTTATACCTGTGATGACAGTATGTATACTGATTTTCTGGGCTACAGCGTAGAGGGATTTTGCAGCAATGACGGTAAGAAAAAGCTTAAAAGTATAGTAAAGTCATCTGATGACCAGCTCAAGCTTGAAATTGATATAGATGACGTAAGTTATAATGAGGCAAACAGAGTGCTGAGCTATACCGAGGATGATGGACAATACGCCAAAAAGATGGTGATTCCGGCGGATGCAGATATATTGCTTAACGGTTCGCTTATAACATCATCACTGAAATCCGTTCTGGATAAATCTGTTTGCGGTACGGTAACGGTTATCGACGGAAACTCAGACGGTAAGGCTGATGTGTTTATGATAAAACGCAGAGATGTCAGAGTTGTGGATTCGGTCAACACGGTAGAGGAAGCAATATACGTTAAAAAATGGCAAAGAAACGGCGGCTCGTCTGTAAACGGAACAGAAAAAATAGTTCTTAAAGATAAAGAAAGAGTCGTAGTGCGTGATATGCAGGGTTATACCAGAAGCCTCGGCGATATTAAAGCGTGGGATGTAATAGAGGTAGAAGAAAATGCTGCGCTTGAAACATATTCCATATTCTGTCCGTTTGAAACCGCTATGGGTATAGCGGAAACGGTTTACGGAAACGGAATAAAACAGAAGGTGGTAATTGACGGCAGCGAACATAAAATCAGTCCGGCATATTATACGGAATACGGCCAGGCAGAGGAACTTACTGCCGGAATAAACTATAATATCAAGCTGGATTCAAAAGGCAGAGTTGCGGCTGTTATTAAAAACCGCATAGGTAAAGGTCTTTTGGGATATGTGCTCGATGTATACAGAAACAAGTCCTCCTTCGGTGGCGGTGAAGCAAAGGTGCGTATGCTGACAGAGGATGGTCAGATACAGATGATAAGTCTTGCAAAGGGAAAGGTTGACGAAATAAGTGCAGATGATGGATATGAAATGGCAACGGCCGTTTTAAATTCATTTGAAACCCTTAATGCAAGTGCCGGTGCGGAGGTTGCACAGCTGGTAATATATGAAGTAAACGATAAACAGGAGATTGTATCTGTAAATACGCCGTATATTTCTACTGAGGAGGACGCACAGTCATTCCGTGCAATACCCTTGTTCGGCTCATACGGATTTCAGGATAAGCTGCGTAGAGGAGATACAATAGAGGGTAACTACCGCATAGACAGCTCTGCAAAGGTGTTTATAATTCCCCCGGGCGGCAGAGAGTTTGTACGCAGCGCAGGAGATTATAACTTTGCGGTAAAGAGTGCTCTGTCACATTTAGGTGACGGCGGCAGCGCACCGATACAGGCGTTTAAGTATACGGACGGCTCTTATAATCTTGATGTGCTTGTTGCACGGCAGGGCGGAAATGCCTCAATAGGTGCGGATACTCCGATTCAGCTTGTTAAGTCGGTATTTAAGTCTATTGACGCCGACGGTAATCCGACAATGGGAATGGACGTAATAACAATAGATGTTTACGGCGGCAAAAATGAGAATACGTATTACGCTGCAGAATTGGATTTGTTTAAGAATTACTCATCCGGAGATGTTGCTCAGGTTGTTTTAAACGACAAGGGCGTGGTTACATATATCAGACCGGTAATATACCTCAATGATCCGACCAACGGCAAACATCTTGAACTTAAAAAACCGGTTGAACCTGATGACGGGCAGTGGAATAACTATTCAGAGCCGAGTAAGGTGCTGCTTGCGGGAGCATATTGCCGCGAGGAGGAATCACTGATAGTAAACAGAGGCCCTAAGGTTCTGCAGAGCGGAGCAATAACGCCGGCTAAAGAAATGAGTGTTTTGGCGGCAGAGGAGGCTGATATATCCAGATTGAGCGGATTTATGAGCAGTACATACGTTTATCCGCTTGACAGTATGCCGAATATATTTGTGTATGACGAGAGCAGAAAGGTTTTTGAACCCGGTGACAGAAATGACATTATTGATTACAAATCCGATCCTGCAAACTATTCTACAATGATGATGTTTACATGGTGGGGCGGAATAAGAAGTATTGTAATTTATAAATAATTGTTGTATAATAAAGATAAGGGAGCTGTCGCTCGTGGGAGGGACGGCTCCTTTTATCAAGGAGTGTTGATTATGCGGCGCAGCAAAGAAAAAAAGCTTTTGTTTACATGGGTGATGTCTTATCTGCTTGTAATTGTATTGTCCGGAATTATATCGGTTTGTATACTTGCATACTCAATGGGCGCACAGAAAAGAGAGCTTGCCCAAAATAACCGTACAATGTTTGAGATGATACAGACAAGAACAGATACCATGTTTGAAACGGCGCAAAACATAGCTCTGTCATTTGAAAACGATATGATTGTTCAGAGTTATCTTGAAAATCCAAGCCCGTCAGTAAATGACAGCTACGAAATTATAAATGCAATAACCAATTCCGGGGTAAATACGGTTTCGTATAATATGATAGGCGGAATATATCTTTATGTCGAAAACGGCGACTATGTTTTGAATAATTTAGGAAAGTATCCGGCATATGAGTTTTACAGAACTTATCATAATTCGGAGGGGTTTTCATACCAAAAGTGGTACAGTCTTATGACAGACAGCCATGATAAGGAGTACATAAATCTGGACTATCAGGTCGGAGGACAAAATCTGTCAGCGGGGATTTGTATGCTTCAGACCTTGGGAACGGGCAGAAATAAGGCAACTCTGGCAGTAATGCTTAATACAAAGACGATTGAGGAACTTATAGCCTCGACGTGGAATAACATCCCGGTTGGCTTTGGAATATACACCGGCGATGGTCAAAACGTATTCCACTATGGCGATGAAAAGACCAATGCAATGCTTACGGACTCTGTTCCGGATAAAAAAACATCAAACGGTTATCAGATATACACGCTGAAGTCAACGATAACAATGTTCAGTTATAAAATTGCGTATCCCAAGAGCGTGTTTCGCGGACTGTATATAAAAATATATTGTATTTTCGGCGGAATGATACTGATGCTTGCTCTGCTTGCGCTGATTGTTACGTCAAGATATGCAAAGGAAAACTATCAGTCCATAAGGCGCATTGCTCAGCTTATAGAACAGAATGTCAAGCGCAAGATTCAGATGGACGATAAAGTGTATGTGTATATGGAACAGGAGCTGCGAAAGACCTTTGAGGGGCATGAAAACCTGCGCGAAGAACTTGCAGAACAGGATGAACAGCTTAAACAGATTTTTTTGACCAACCTTTTGACAAAGGACGGAATAAATAATGATGTAATAGCTGAAAAAATGAAGAAGTTTAATATAAAATCGGTATCAAATACATTTTATGCGGCAGTATTTTATGTTTCGGATATAGAAGATATATTTTTTGAAAAGAACAAGGGCAGCTATGACGATCAGCTGCATCTTGCAAACTTTATTATAGAAAACATCATAACGGAGCTGCTGGGTGAAAGATTTGCGGTGAATTCCAACATTATTGACGATGCCGTGGTGACAATAATAAATACTCCGGCAGAAACAAACGTTAAGGACACTATAAGAGGAATTTGCCGAAAGGGCACGGATATTATATCCAAAGAGTTCGGTTTTTCATTCAGATGCTGTATAAGCTCTGCCGAGCAGGGAGCCGCCAACCTACACACGGCTTATAAAAATGCGGTGTATACAATGGATTATTCCTCTACTATTTCCTCAGATGATATTCTGTTCTATGATGAGATAGAAACACGGCAGACCTATGATTCGACAGACTTGCTTTCCGTCCAGGAAAAGTACACCGGACTTATGCAAAGCGGTAATTATGCTGACGCGATAAGCGTGCTTGACGAGGTGTTCAGCCGTCTGGAAAGCGGAAATATGAGCCTTGAACTTTTGAAATACAAGATGTATGCGCTGACCAATCTGATAGTTGAAAACCTCCGCTCTGCCGCTAAGACCGGGGATAATATCAGTCAGGAGTACATAGATGAAAAAACAGAGGTTTTGCTTAATATTAAGACGATAGCGGATCTGCGAACCGAACACGAAAAAATCCTTAAAGAACTGCATGAGCAGACAAGCCTCAAAGGCGCGGATAAAAATGTAAAGCTTATAGAGCGTGCCCAGAGGTTTATATGCGAGAATTACAGTGATTGTAATATGAGCGTAAGCTCTATCGCAGAGCATTTTAATCTTAATTCTTTGTATTTTTCAAGGCTGTTTACAAAGTATTCGGGCAGATATATAAGCGATTATATAACACAAATCCGTTTGGATAATGTAAAAAGGCTGCTTGCACAGACTGATGATACCATAGCACAGATTGCGGGAAAAACCGGATTTTACAGTGATGTGGTGCTGATAAGAAGCTTTAAAAAGAATGTAGGTACAACTCCCGGAAAATACCGTATACAGATGAAAAAAGAATAACATAAATAAAAGCAGCGGCATCAAGAATCTGTCCTTGATGCCGCTGCTTTTGTGCTGCGAAAAAACTCTTGACTTTTATAGCTAAACGCGGTAAAATAAAATGTAAACTTCTAAAATTTTATGCTTTACGCTTTTAGCTTTTATAACTGATGTATTTATATTATTTATGTTAATTGTTACAAGAATTGTTTTTAAATTTTAACTCAGGAGGTGTTGGAAATAGACATAGAATTAGTTATAATCATTGTTTTGGCTGTTGCCGCAGTGATTGGCGCTTTTGTTGCATTCAAGTGCGGATATGCTTACAGAAAAAAGCTTGCAGAGCTTAAAATAGGCAGTGCCGAGGAAGAAGCAAAGCGCATTATAGAAACAGCAATGGATCAGTCTGGGAAAGACGCGGAAAATCTTAAAAAAGAAAAGCTTTTAGAAGCAAAAGAAGAAATACATAAGTTAAGAAGTGAGCTTGAAAAAGAAATAAAAGATCGCAGAAATGAGCTTCAGCGACAGGAGCGGAGAGTACAGCAGAAAGAAGATACAATAGACAAAAAGACACAAATGCTGGAAAAGAAAGAAGAACAAATCCAGAGAAAGTTCAACGAAGCCGAAGAAAATCAGGCAGAGATTGAGCGTGTTAAAAAGCTGCAGATGGCTCAGCTTGAAAAAATATCGGAATTTACAGCTTCACAGGCAAAAGAATTTTTGCTTAAACAGGTTGAAAACGATGCGGTGCATGATAAGGCGGTTCTGATTAAAAATATTGAGGAACAAGCCAAGGAAGAAGCCGAAGAAAGAGCACGGCATATTATTACCGGTGCAATTCAGCGCTGTGCTGCCGATCACGTAACCGAAACTACCGTTTCGGTTGTTAATCTGCCGAATGACGAGATGAAGGGCAGAATTATCGGACGTGAGGGCAGAAATATACGCACGTTGGAAACCTTGACCGGTGTTGATTTGATTATTGACGATACGCCGGAGGCGGTTATATTGTCAGGCTTTGATCCTGTCCGTCGTGAAATTGCAAGGCGTTCACTTGAAAAGCTGATTACGGACGGCAGAATCCATCCCGGACGTATAGAGGAAATGGTTGAAAAATCTACAAAAGAGGTTGATACCATTATTAAGCAGGAGGGTGAGAGAGCGGCATTTGAAACAAATGTGCCCGGAATCCATCCTGAACTTTTAAGATTGCTCGGACGTCTTAAATACAGAACAAGCTACGGTCAGAATGTGCTTCAGCATTCAATAGAGGTATCATTGCTTGCAGGTCTTATGGCGGGTGAGATGGGCGCAGATGTTGCTCTGGCAAAACGCGCAGGACTTTTGCATGATATAGGCAAGGCTATCGACCATGAGGTTGAAGGCTCACACGTTACGATAGGCGGCGATATTGCCAAGAAGTATAAGGAAAGCAGCAAGGTTGTTCATGCTATTCTTGCTCATCACGGCGATATAGAACCGAAAACCATTGAGGCGTGTCTTGTTCAGGCGGCAGACGGTATATCGGCTGCACGTCCCGGTGCACGCAGAGAGAATCTTGAATCTTACATTAAAAGGCTTGAGCAGCTTGAGGAAATCGCAAATTCCTTTAAGGGCGTTGAAAACTCATATGCTATACAGGCAGGACGCGAGGTTCGTATTATGGTTAAATCCGATGTTGTTTCGGATGATGAAACCGTTTTGATGGCAAAGGATATTGTAAAGCAGATAGAGGGTACTATGGAATATCCCGGACAGATAAAGGTAAATGTTATCAGAGAGCTTCGTGCGATAGAATTTGCAAAATAAAATATGTTTAAAAATCCGTATATATCATTGGCAAGAAACATAACAAAGCATATAATGACCGATAGATACGATATATCCTGCGCGGCAGCCATGCTCCACAATACGATAAGCACAATATCGTTAAGTCCGTATGCTATTGCATAAAGCGGACTTCGTCTGAAGGTCAGGTATACAGCAAGAAAGCTTGTTGTGACCGATATGGTGCTCAGAATCAGATTTGCGGTATTCATATACTTTAAAATAAAACACAGTGGTGACAATCGCGGACAGTACAAGAGCCAGCACGATTTCCCATCCGGACAGCGAGTTGACCTCTACCTCGGCCCTGTTGCCGTTGTAAGGGTTTTTAAGCCATGATACAAGAGCAATTATTGCCATTGGTGCGGTCATTCCAAGGTAGGTTATCATTCACCGTAGTATGAAAAGGTGTATGATATTACGCCGTAGAACAGGCTGAATATTACTGTAAGTACCTGACCGATGGGATTGCCCTTTGCATTTAGAATCAGTGAGGTAGAGCCGATAATTGATGCACTGAGCGTAAGATAGTTCTCTCTGTCAAAAATACAAAAAGACACAATAGTTAAAAGCAGTGACATTCCCCATAAGGTTTTTTCAGCAGCAGAAAAATAGTTAAAAGCTTTTTTGATAATCATAAGATACTCCTTTCAAATTTCGGCTAAACAAAAAAGCATTTGTATACACATCTTCTAAGACCTAATGATGTGCTTACAAATGCTTTTCGCATTCACTACCCGGTGGCAGTATATATTCTGTTTTCTGTATAATATCATATACAAGACAAAAAGTCAAGAAATTTTATAATGAATTTACCGGACTGGCAAAACAGGACAAAAACCGTCATAAAAATATATAGTAAACATTTTGCAGAGGGGATGGGAAAATGATTGGTTTTTTGTGTTATTTTTTACAGTCAATAACGTTGCTGCTGTCATATATTTCAAACGGAAATTCTTTTCCGAAACCATTATCGGCGGCGGAGGAACGCGAGTGTCTTGAACGCTTTAATAAAGAGGGAGATATAGAGGCGAGAAACAAGCTGATAGAACATAACCTCAGACTTGTTGCACATATAGCAAAAAAATATACGGGAAGTGTGCGCGATCACGAGGATTTGCTTTCAATCGGCACAATAGGTCTGATTAAAGGGATAACCAGCTTTGATCCTTCAAAGGGAACGCGGCTTGCAACGTACGCCGCCAGATGCGTGGATAATGAGATTCTTATGCTCCTGCGCGCCAAGAAGAAGGAACAGGGGGATGTTTCGCTTAACGAATCAATCGGTACGGATAAAGAGGGCAATCAGATAATGCTGATAGACGTTATGAGCAACGACGAAGCCGATGTCTTTGATGAAATAAATTCTGGCATAGAATTCAAACAGCTTTACCGGAATATAAAGAGTGAACTCGATCCGAGAGAACGAGAAGTGATTGTACTCAGATACGGATTGATAGACGGACATTGCCTGCCGCAGAGGGAGATTGCTAAAAAGCTTAAAATTTCACGTTCATATGTGTCGCGTATAGAAAAAAAGGCAGTAGGAAAATTAAGGAAAAACCTTGACTAATACCTCAAATGTGTATTATACTTTTGTTGTAATTTAAGACACAAAGATAATATGGTGGGTATTATGGGATTGCTTAAACACATTAAATTGGAGATTGAACTTTATCCGATGTATTCAAGGATTTTTGCCGAATACGAGTTTGATAATAACTGCGGAAGGGAGCTTGCGGCAAGCTTTATTTTTCCTGTTCCGGGCGATGCAGTCATAACTGGGATAAATAAGATGGGAGCTGACAAAAGGCTTGTGCGCGCATCGGTTAAGCCGATGACGGAACAAGGATTTGCTGACAGCGGTATGAGAATTATACGGCTTAACTCCCGGCTTTACCGCCTTGACTGGGGGTGTGTAAAGCCGGATGAAAAATGTACTGTCCTGGCGGAAATGCTGGTTTTGTTAAAAGCAGAAGGCGGCAAGATAAGATTAAATATTCCGCTGGGACAAGAGGCATACTCAGGAAATAGTTTTTTTGCGAACGGATGTATGGCAGAAATAATGGTAAGAACGCAGAAGTGTGGCTTGCGCTGCTGCTCGCCAACGCATAATGTAACCGCAGAAAGTACAGAGCAGGAAACACTTTTCAAGCTTAAAACCGCTACCGGCAGGGACGCTGTCCTGGAATTTGACGGATTTGGATATTCTTCTATGGGGGTTGTCGGCGGCGGAGTCGGATTTTATCGGGTGTCCGCAAATGGCAAGGCTGTTTATGGCGATATAAAAGAAGAGAACCGGGTAATTTTACTTGCGGATGTTTCAAAACAGCCTAAGCTGATTAAGGAGTTTATAGTCAAGGCGGTACAAAGCGTGAAAAGCGAAAGGCGTGTGCAGATATTTTTAGGCAGAGAAAAAATGTTTGCAGATTTTCGCAGTGCTGACGAGATGTTATGTGACGAGCTTTTGCGTGTCTTGTCGACAGATGATGGAATTCCGTGCGGAGCAACGGAATTTGCAATGCTGCTGTCGGAGGCTGACCTTACGGATACAGATGTGATTATGGTTACTGCCGACTCAAAGCCGGGCATGGAAATGCCTTTTGATTATTATGGGCTTTCACAGCCGATAAATGTTTTTTTAATCGGTGAATATGCCGGCGGATTGGGTGAATACCGTGAAAGCGGCAGTATTAATTATTGCGAGCATTTTTATCCGAATGATATAACCTCAGAGCGTATAGCTTTGGCAATAAGCCGTATTGCAACACAGAAATCGGAAATACGGCTGACTGCGGACGGATATTCCGTTACTGAAACTATCCGAACCTCGGACAGCTGTATGGCGGCTGATGGACATATGGATATAGCGGTAAGGTATAACGGAATACCACCGGAGCGGTTTACAGTGTGGGAGAATTGTATTAAAAAGGAAACAATCCAAATTAGCAGAATAGAAGCCTGCTCGGATATTTATAATTTAGAGGCGCTGTACGCCGGTATAAAAATAAAGGAACTATCGGCGCTGCTGAAAAGACTTGGTGCGGATTCATGCTTCAGAATAAGAAAAGAAGTAGAAGCTTTGGGCGTAAAATACGGTATAATTACCTCCGAAACAATGCTTGAGGTTGAAATGCCAACAGGCAGTGCTGTCTGCGTACCGGCAATATTTTATCTTGGCGGTGCAGGTAACGAAACTACATCGGGCAGAGAGTCGATATTCAGAGAAAGCGGTTTAATGCGGAAAATGGATGATAAGACTAAGCGGCGTCTGATTGCTTTTTGCGTCCGGATTTTAAAATGTGCGATACACAGTGACGGAGCGATTGCGGACGAAGGCTGCCTTGATGAATACGAGCGTGCCTGCCGTACTGCTTTTGCAGCGGCAGCGCTGCAGCTGACAGAATACAGGAACAGTCCGAGCGGACCGGAATTTGCATTTAAGTATTTAAAAAAGAATCCGCCGTCAGGCTTTGCAATGCAGCTGTATTTGCACAGGGACAGGCTTTTTGAGTTTATGACAAAAAACAATCAGGCAGTTTTAAAGGAACTGCCTGATTGTGATGAGCTTTTAAAACAGCTCAAAAACCGAAATGAAAGAGTTTATGCTGCTGCGCGGCTTATTCTTGCGCTTGTTTGGGAATATCGGATTCAACTCCCGTCGTATGCCTGACCGCCTGTTTGGAATAAACACAGCCGCAATAATTTTGACGGTATAAGCCATACTGCGCCGAAAGCTCTATTGAGCGTTTATAGCCGTTCCGCTTTTTGAAGTCTGACGGCAGATATTTTATTCCGTATTCATCTTCAAGCCGCAGACCTATTTCATTTATTATCTGTGCGTTTTTCAGCGGACTTATGGTCAGGGTTGTTGTAAAGTAGTCATAATTATGCTGCTTTGCCGCTTCTGCTGCGGCGCGCAGCCTAAGCTCGTAACACTTAAAGCAGCGTATTCCGCCCTCCGGAACCTCCTCAAGACCGGTTGCTATGTTGTCAAAGCTTTCTCTGTCCCAATCACAGTCAAGAATGTCAACGTGGTTTGACCATGTTCCCTCTTTGATAAGGCGTATTTGTTCCGATTTGCGGTGTTCGTATTCTTCAATCGGACTTATATTGGGATTGTAATATAAAACGGTTATTGAAAAATATTGGCTTAAATACTCCAAAACATAGCTGCTGCATGGAGCGCAGCAGCTATGAAGCATAAGGGTCGGCACAGTCGAATCTAACTGTTTTAAAATTTCATCAAGCTTTAGCTGATAATTTATCTTTTGCATTATAACAATCCTTTCAGTCTGCCGGTATGTTCATTTCAAAACAGGCGATAAGCTCATCTGCATACTGCCTTGTGATTTGTCCGCGGCTGACCATAGAATCAAGATATGTAAAGGTTCTTTCCAAAAGCGCGTTTCTGAGAGGTTCAAGAACGCCGCATCTTTTAGCATAGTCCCACGGAGTTATTCCGGTTCGCAGTACGTTTTCTATATGTTCTTTATTTTTTCCTGTGAAAGCGGAAAGTATTTGAACTATATCGCCGCTTTGAATATCACTGTTAAGGTCTATAACAGAATTTGCATACATGATTTATAAGCCTCCTTTATATAAATATATGTCGGTTTTTGTCCTTATATTATCTGATTTAATA
>ERZ1034952.622-NODE-622-length-32178-cov-13.739937_pt1 | contig 32178 bp, 33 predicted proteins | sample MGYA00520625_ERZ1034952 | MGnify/ENA primary metagenome ERZ1034952 (study PRJEB33766, sample SAMN09781773) | gut metagenome | biome: gut microbiome | host: Homo sapiens | place: Madagascar | study: EMG produced TPA metagenomics assembly of the PRJNA485056 data... | reverse complement strand
CGATCTTGACGTTTCCCACGGTAAACGTATTGGTGGCAGACTTCGTGTCGGTGAAGTAAGCAAGAGATGCGCCCACAACGGCGACCGCCAGCAGGGCGACGCAGAGGCACAATGCGGTGATTTTCTTTTTCATGTGCTTGTTTCTCCTTTTATGTATTACTTTTGCGCCCGTGCGCAGGTGGGTACTCATTGACGCAGCTCTTTGGAAAGACCGCGTGACCTACAGGGCAATTACGCCTGTGCGTCGAATGCGGCAAAGGCCGCCTTGGCATCCGCAAAGCCCTCGGCCTGGATGGCATCAGCCTGCACCAGAACGTTTACGGTCATCGTACCGTCCTCCGATACCAGGATAGCGCCCTTATCGACAGCCTTCTGGATGTTTGCGCTGGTAGCTTCATCCGCAATACCGATGTAGTTCCAGACGTTCCATTCGGTCATTTCGCCGGGCTTCAGGGGCTCGGTGCGGATGAAGGTGTAAACATCGTACTTTACGCCATTCCCATCCACATAGCCTCTGCCGCTAGCATCAATAATCGGATAGTCAGTTCTTTTACCGTGCATAAACTCGCCGCTTGTGATTGCAGTTGTGCAGAACTGGCTTTCGATCACGCCGCCGCTGCGAGCCGACCAGTAATCACGGTTCGCATCGGAGGGGATCATGACGCGAATACGGACGTAAGCGTCATTCGCGCCGGTGTTGATGACATAAGGGGACTTGGCAATGTTCTTGCCGGGAACCATGTTTTTACCGCGCTCGCCGATGTAGGCGGAGTAATTCGCAGCATCCGCCTTGATCTCTTCATCAGTGAAAATCGTAGCGCCGTCGGAGACATACTTCATGCCGTTCGCGGTCCCGGTAGGCGCGGGGATAGAGGTATCGCCGGAGCTGCCGGATCCCTGACGGTGATATCTGGACTCGATCAGGTCAATCTTGACGTTTCCCACGGTAAACGTATTGGCGGCAGACTTCGTGTCGGTGAAGTAAGCGAGAGATGCGCCTACCACGGCGACCGCCAGCAGGGCGACGCAGAGGCACAGCGCGGTGAGTTTCTTTTTCATGTGCTTTACTCCTTCTATTTTTATTTTTTGTGCTGCATGTAAGGAAATGCTCAGGGGTTAGCGGGGTCGGGGTTAGCAACTTCCCAAGCCCTAACTGCATCGTCAATACCGTCGCGCTGGACAGCGTAGGCCGTGAACGACAGCTTGGGCTGGGTTCCAGAAGCAATGCTGTCAACTTCTGCCTTGGTCAGCATCTGGCTGACCGTGACATTACAGTTCACATCGTACGCATCACCTCTTTGGGCAGCCTCCGCGCTGACTTCGCGATAGTAAACGCCGGGATGGTTGTTGAGAGCTGTCCAGCCGTCTTGGACGTCGACAGAGTAGGAAACCTTCGCCGTACCGTTCGCGTCCGGGAAGTGCGACCAGTTCGCTCCCTCTACCTTCACAAACAGCCAGCAGGCTTCGGAGTTCGGCTCGACCGTCACCTTCAGGGATCTCTCGATTTTAACGCCGGGGATAATTTTGAGCGGCTGACTCTCCGATTCCCCGGTCAAATTGATATTGATGTCTCCGAGGGTGAATGTACTGACAGAAGACTCCGACTCGCTGACGAGCCAGGCGACCGTTCCGTCTACAGCACAGCCGACTACCATCGTCAATGCCAGCATTACGAAAACGGACAGTATCGCAATGAATTTTTTGTTGCTCATGCGGCGGCGGTTTGCACGGTGTTTCATTTTTCTTTTTCCTCCTTCCCTCGGTTATTTGCGATTGGTTTTATTTCAACAGGCAAAACGTTTTCATTGGGATCGTCTGCCTGCCGCAATTCTTTTTGCGGTAAGTTTAATCCGTCCGGTTTTCGCCGATCGTTTTCTCCGATGCTGCTTTGGAGGCAGCGGCTTTGTATTCTGCCGTATGTCTGCCTTTGCCGGGCCGGGAGAGTTTTATTTCCTCGTCCCGGTCATCCGGAAACATGTCGGGGAGGAACATCAGCAGCAGAAGTATCGCGCCTGCGGAAATCGCAACGTACATTCCGGGCGGGTGCTGGATGTAATTTGTCGCATAGCCCAGATATGGGATGGAGAAAACCGGCGTACCAATGACGTTTTTATAATGAACAAGCCGAGCGTCTTCTGCTTCGTTTGCGTCGCCCTTGGTGCGGAAGCGGATCACGGTGGGGTCTTCCTCGTCGGGGACAATGCCCACAACGCGGTGCGTGGCCACGGTGTTTTCGTCCAGCATAAACGTGATGGGCTGCCCCTCCTGAATGGCGTAAGGGTCTACCTTTTTCACATAGATCAGCGAGCCTGTATGATATGTTGGCTCCATGGAGCCGGACAGCACGGTGAACACCTGCAATCCGGCGACTCTTGCGCCCACCAGCAGAAGCGCCAGAATCACCACCAGCGCAACCAGAATGCTGCTGACCACATTCCACACCTTTTTGAGAGATTTGCTCATATAGCTTCTTCCTGATTCCTTAATGCTTCCACTTATTTAGACATAATTCGCATTATGTCGGGAGCAAACAACATATATATACAAATATATACAAAGTTTGCATTAATCCTTGATATTTTTATAGCACTTGCCGCTTGAAAATTCAAGTTTCAATGCAGAAAAAGTTCACAAAAAAGCGAAAAAATCTAACCGCCGTACATATTGTCGAAAACGAGCAACGCAACAACACCCTCTGTGGCTTTATTTCAAAAAAACGTGGAAGAGGGTGTGCTTTTGCGCACCCAAAATGGAACACCGTTTTCGGGTCGAACGCCCGCCGCTGCTGCTCCTTTGGACATAATTGGACATAATGCGAATTATGTCGGGCTTTTTTCTATACGACCAGCCCCAACCGTTCGATCTTCTGGCGGTGCTCCGTGCCGGAGGTCATGATATAGATGCGGGTCGTATCTACGCTGCTGTGCCCTAAAATATCCGCCAGCTTTGCAATGTCCTTTTCGATGCCGTAAAAGGTTCTGGCAAAGAGTTTCCGCAGGTTATGAGGAAAGACCTTGCCCGACTTTACCCCGGCAGCTTTGCACAGCCCTTTCATCTGCGCCCATATGGCTTTCCGATCCAGAGGTTTTCCGTGCCCCGTGAGAAAGATCACGCCGAGGCGGATTTTTTGTTTTCCGGCATAGTCCAGCAGCAGCCGTCTCAGCTTGCCGGGAAGCAGGATCGTCCGGGTCTTGGCCTTGCAGCGCACAATAACCTCCCCGTGCTTCACCGCTTCCGCCGTAAAATATTTCAGTTCGGACACGCGGATGCCGGTGGAGCAGATGGTCTCCATCACCAGCCGAAGCTGCTCGTTCTTCCCTGTCGCTTTTAAAAGCCGCTCGTACTCTGCCTTTGTCAGCTCCTTTTCCTCCGCACAATAAACCTGCCGCTGCACTTTGAGGGATTTCACCTTGCAGTCCGGCCAATCCATAAAAATCAGGAAGCTGTTCACGCTGGCCAGCATGGAATTGATGGACCGCACCGCATAGCTTTCTTCCAGCAGATGGTTTTTGTAATGGATAACCAGCTCCTTCTCTACTGGCGTTTCTCCGATAAAGGCTTGAAAAGCACGGACGTCCCGGAGGTATTTCTCCACGGTGACCGCGCTCTTTTCGTCCCGGATCAGATATTGGCGAAAGGCCTGTATCGCTTCTTCGGTAATTCTTTTTTGTTCCATTGGTAATTTCGCCTGCTTTCCTTTTTGGTCTGCACATATTGTAATCATGTTTCGGACAAAGGGAGAAGCGGAGAAACAACTTTAATAAAATTGCAGGTTCAGCACGACATGCGCAGGACAAGAAAAAGCACCTGTCCAGCGGATTTACTGAACGGGTGCTTTTGGCAGGCTGCAAAAGAGCCAACGGGAATTTTCCGTTGGCTCTTTTCCGTTATTTATTCTCCGGCAGCTCCGGGAATTTTGCGTCCTGCACGGCGTAGGGGGCTTCTTCCGCCGCGGTGGGCAGGAGCTTGGCTGCGACCACGAGGCGCTGATCGCCGGTCTCATTCTTACCGTACAGTGTGCAGCACATCGAGAGCGTCAGAAGCTTATCCCCGTCCTCGATGGCCGCGCCGTCGATGGCGAAGAGATTCTTCCGCGCCACCGTTTCAAGATACTCCGTCCGCTCCTTTTTCGTCTCAAACTCGGGGCGGACGTAGTCAAACTCCGTATCCGTCACAAACACCGCGACGATCTGGAAGATCATATGCTATCCCAGAGCGAGATTATAACTGCAATTACTGACAGAACTATCGGAGAAAATACCGCTAAATAATCTATTAGACTTTTTTCAGTAATATCTTTTATTAACACAATTGTATCTTCCATATTATCATCCGCTCTTTCTATTTAAGCCAAACTAAATCAAAAACCGAATCTGTTTCTGAGTGAGATACCAATCTACCATTTTAACCGACTCCTGTCATAAAATTGCACGGTAATGATCCTCTTAATCAAAGACAGATAACCATATAAGGCGGGATGCAGAGAATATCGTCTTTTTCTATGAGGTTTCTCGGATGCACGATATAGCAGCCGCCGATTCGAGTTTTAAATTTTTCCCGAAACCGGTGCAGCGACTCTGTGGTATAGCGCGTACTGGATTTCACTTCAATGGGATAGATTTTATATTTTGTTTTGCTGTTGTTGGAAATAATGAAGTCAATCTCAATGTCATTTCGTTTCTTCTCTTCATTGTATTGCGTATAGAAAAACAACCGATGCCCGTTGGCAGTAAGCATCTGCGCGACAGCATTCTCAAACAGCATACCTTCGTTGATTCCGAGCTTCCCTGCAAGGATCTGTTTATAGACTTCGTCCTCCAAAAGTTCGTTCTCGTCAAAAGCGTGGCTGACCAGCAATCCCGTATCACCCAAGTAGCACTTGATATAGGCATCCGATTCGCTGAGCGACAAACCAACATTCGGATCATTTGCTCTGCGGCATTCATTGACCACCATGGAATCCGCCAACCAGAAAAATGTTTCCTCATACTGATCGGCCGTGGATCCTGCGGCAATGCGATTGAAAACAACGCGCTTTTCGTGCCGCGAAAGAAGCCCCGGAATCTGGTCAAATATGGCCAACACCTTGGAACGATACTGTGCACGGATCTTCATGATATCGTTCCGATAAAGCTCCAGAATATCCCGCTTTTCCTGATCGGCTTTTCCGAAGTCCTTATGTCCTTCCAGAAAGGCAACCACACTCATTGGCATGCCGCCGACCAGCAGATACTGCCCCCACAGAAGCATCGCTTTGTTGTGCAGGCTTCTTTCGAGCGGCTCCCTCTTATCAAAGCAGGAACGGATATAGTCTACCAGCGGCTCTTCCTGCAAAGCCCAGCAAAATTCCTCGAAGTCCAGCGGATACATCTTGATATGCCGCTCCTCGGATGGAATGACAATATCCTTTACATTCTCCTTAATGGAGATTAGCGAGCCGGTTTCGATATAATCGTAGCGCCCGTCCGCGACCAGGTATTTTATCGCTTCCCGCGCTTTCGGAAACATCTGGACTTCATCAAAGACAATGATACTCTCCCGCGGGTAGAGCGTAACGCCGTATTCTACCGACAACAGCATGAAGAATGTGTCCAAATCATTAAGATGCTCCAGAAAATATTCCTTAACTGTCTCGGTCGCGCGAGCAAAGTCGATCAGGATATAGCTCCTGTACTCATTTTTGGCAAACTCTTCTACCACGGTAGATTTGCCGATTCGGCGTGCGCCTTCTACCAGCAGAGCCTTCTTACCGCCGGTTTCCTTTTTCCATGTAAGAAACTTATCATAAATCTTCCGCCGGAAAAGCATAGTCGATCACCTCTATTGCTACTATACAGCGGCAATCAATAAAACGCAAGATAAACAGTTCGCCATTTTCCTACAATACGCAGGTTTGCAATGCTGCCGATTTCTGAAAGAACGCGTTAAAATATGTGCAACGGCGATTTTTAAGCACAATATAAATATAAGAATCCACATAGTTTGTTTGCGTCCTTTTAATATATACGTTGAATGTACAGAGGAGTTGTGCTACAATTTTTATATAATATGCACGAAAGGAATGAGCTTGTGGAGCGAGTCTATGCATTTACTGACGAGTCGGCAACATTGAATTCTAAAAAGACTATTTGCAGCGTCGAAAATCCAATCCCAGGTATTGAAGTTCAGAAAGCCATCACCAAAATGCATACTGTGTGTAGCAATCGCAAAAAAATTATTAATGAATAGTCAATACTGATAAAAGACATTTTCCCGATCTTAATTAAGAAGTCCTTGGAGAGAAACTAAAGGAGGCTTGGCTTAATGACGAATGAAGAGCTCAATTCTTATATTTTGCATTATTTAACAAAAGATAAGACAAATTCTGCCATCATGCTAACCGGCGATTGGGGCACAGGAAAAAGTTATTATATTCAACATTCATTGAAACCGTTCCTTGAAAAAGATGAAAACGGAAAGCATTCATGCGTCATAGTGTCTTTGTACGGATTAAAAGATACTGCCGAAATCAGCAAGGGTATCTATCTTGGAACTCGGTTGAAAATTTTGAATACTGTATCCGAAAGCGCAGCTACAGCAAAATTCGCCGGTCGTACAATCGTTAAAGGATTAGCGGGATTCTTTGGTGTTGATCTATCACAAGATGAAAAATCCTTGCTAAAGTTGTATGAATCGGTAGATTTAACAGGAAAACTGATTGTTCTTGAAGATTTAGAGCGTTCTGGTATTGATATCCTTGAAGTACTCGGATATGTGAATAACCTTGTCGAGCAGGATGGTGTAAAGGTACTTCTGGTTGCAAACGAAGAGGAAATCATTAAATTTGAGTTTGGCAACAGGATTATCGGACAGCGAGAAAAGAAGGAGATCGAAAAAGAAAAGAGTCTGCGTGAAGCTTTTGAATTGCCAACTGAAAACACGGATAGATTCATTCAATGTCAATCGTCGGAAGACTATCTGAGAGCAAAAGAAAAGACAATAAGCGATACCATTCAATTTGAAGAAGATTGGCAGACCACAATCCAAGAAATTATTCAGATGTTTGACAATGAGACATTAGACAAGTTCTCCGATGCTGAGAGTGTTAAAGACATTTTGACCATAATGCTTCATTGTAAGAGCTATAATCTTCGTTCTTTTATTTTTGCTTGCCAAAAGACATCCGATGTTTTCAATAGCCTTGACGAAAAATATCTTTCCGATGAGGATTTTATTCAAGCTATATTCTTTGGCGTTTTATTCTTTGTACTTAGACAGAAAAACGGAAAAACTTATAAATGGGGAGAAGAAAAGTATTTTTCGCTTGAACTCGGTCATGAAAAAGCTCCGTTATTTAAGTTTTGCTATGACTACATTACCACGCAGCGCAAACAATTTGACGATGTTGAAAATGCATATAGAGCTTTTTCTGAACTCGTTTTGTATGATATGACTCGTTCTGATGCCGATCAAGATATTGCAACCCTGCGAAGATATTATATTCAAACCGAAAACGATGTTATCAGCGCATTGGCTAATATTGAGAAACGCTTAGAAAATCCAGAAGATATATCTTTCTACCAGTATGGGACTATTGCGGTTTATGCCATTATTGTTAAAGGAATCCTTGGCTACAATATCGATACAATAAAAAGTCGCCTTGTTGCTAATCTACATGGCAAAGGGCATAAACTTGAACTTGAGCAGATATTTTGGACTATTAGCAGCGATGCCTGTACACCGGAGCAAAAAAAAGAATACGAAATGCTGCGCAAAGAAATGGCTGAATCGTTGAAGTTGGGCAATGAAATTATTCCAAACTTTGATTATCAGCCCGAGCAAAGCAAGGAATTCAACAATTATGTAACAAAAAATTGGGGACACTTTCATCTGCAAGAATCATTTGCGGCACAATTAGATATGAAGCGGATATCGGAAATGTTCAGAAATAGTACCGCACAACAAAAGGACCAAATTCGCGGAACATTTATAGAAATGTATCGAGCTGTCAATATAAAAAGCTCTTTGGCTAGCGATAAGGAAAGCATAGCGCAACTACTTGAATTCGTCAGGAGTGATCAAACAGGAGAGGTCGGAGACGCCATTCAGCGCCTGCAATATGAATGGTTTATCGAGAATCTTGAGGAGATAGTGAGAAAACTGGCTTGATCTAGTTGGAGAACATGCATATCAAAATTGCAAGAATATAACGTGCTTTTTACGGATCAGAATATGCCTTTTGGCAGTTTGCAGGAATTTGCGCGAGCGTTTTTCGCCGATGTAGCATTTATAAGTTTACTGCACGCATCCGGAGAGCCCAAAGGCGGGCTCTCCGGATTTTAGTATGCCGGCAAGCCGTACCCAAAGATACAAGTGTCGCCTACATAGTAACGGCCTTGGGCGCAGTCGTCGTTAACGTTGCCTTCAACGGTATACACCAGACCACCCTCGCATTTTTCAACGATGCCCACATGATCCGGGCATGAGCCTGAATGACATAAACAGTTTATCTCATACGAAGTGGAATTGCAAATATCACATAGTGTTTGCGCCGAAATACCGAAGAAAGGTATTCTACAAAGAGAAGCGTGCAGCGATAGGAAAAATACTCCGGCAACTATGTGAATGGAAGAGTGTAAAAATCATCGAAGCGGAAGCCTGCCCGGATCACATTCACCTGTTCGTGGAGATACCGCCGAAGCTGTCGATATCAGGATTTATGGGATACCTGAAGGGGAAGAGCAGCACTATGCTGTATGAGCAATTCGGGGAACTGAAGTACAAGTACCGCAACAGAGAATTCTGGTGCAGGGGGTATTATGTGGATACGGTAGGAAAGAACGAGACCCGAATTGCGGAGTATATAAAGAACCAACTGAAAGAGGACGAATTAGGTGAACAGATGACGATAGCCTCTATTGGCCCGTTTACGGGCGGCAAGTAACAATCCCTGCGCAGCTGGCAGACCGTATTACACGTTTACGCGTTACGCGAGGAACAGAGGGCTTTGCCCGCATAGGAAGAACCCCCAGTTTTACTGGGGGGTTACTTTTTTATTTGCCGCATCAGGAAATCACATTTAAAGCCCCCCTGCAAGCCGTTTGTCAAAACATCGCTAAAGCCCATTTTCGCCTCCTTACAGATTGCGTTTTTGATGACTTGGAAAAACAAGAGTCTGTTATTTCTTTCGGCAGATGAGAAGAAAATATGTCGAAAAATGACGAAAAGCGGCGACAAAGACCGATTTATCTGTTATAGGTTCTATCATCTTCTTAAATCTTTGGATTTGGGAGGATATACCAATGACAGCCGTGCAAGACATCCTGCGATCTCTTGGCATTACAAGATGCTACAAAGGCTTTAAACATACCGAGTACGCTATCTGCCTGGCCATTCAGGACGAGTCCCGTCTGGAGGCGATCACAAAAGAGATCTACATGGAGACAGCGGCTCACTTTGAATGCAATTGGACGGCAGTCGAACGAAATATACGGACCGCTGTTTCCCGTGCATGGTCTGTCAATCCCGATCTGCTCTGTCAGATGGCAGGTTATCCATTGGAAGCTGAACCCACTTCCTCGCAATTTATCGAGATAATCTCTTCCTACATAATTCGCTCTTACCGGCCGCAGCCTCTTGTTCTGCCTTAATTCGTTTTACTTTCCCGACGAATTCTTATAGATAGCTTTTCTAAGGCAAGTTTTCTCTTTCCGGAATAGCCTGCCCGATGCTGATCTCGATGCAGCGGCGGATGGTATCCATCTGCCGGGCATCAAACGTTCCAAGATATTGCCTACATTGACGCTTGCCTATCGTCGTGATCTGCTCCCAAAGGACAATGCTCCCGTCCCTCAGAAATGCCGATGGCGGCACCGGATACTGCCCCCCCGGCGTGTTTCCCGTACAATGCCCCATACACGGACAACGGTGTCAACCAGAATGACGCCGTAATATACGCCGTCGAAATACTGCTGCCAGCCGGAAACTTTGCTATTCTCTCCGGGTGACTCTGTGATCTTAGCCGAAACGGTTTCCGGCTCATAGGGAACGCGGTACCCCTGCACCAACAGCCGGTGCGTATTGACGCCATACGGCGTGTAGGTTTCATCGGATGCTCCTTTTCATGCTTTAAGGCCATATTGTTTTGAGTTATTCGTTTTAAGTGACGTTAAAACGAATAACTCGTGCGTGGGAAAGGCTTATAGTTTCTGCCTTTCTCATGCGCCGGGTGTGAAGATGCGGAGAACACTTAGGGCAGCGACAATGCCCGCGCCGTCAGACTGTATGAAAAGTACGGCTTTCGGAAGCTGTGTTATTGATTTTGACCGGATGAATCTTGAGCTGAATACAATGGGCGACCATGGAGAGGAAAAAATACGATGAACGCAATTATCTCTCCCTATTGTTATACTGGTTTTGAAGCGGTATAATTCGGGCGGCAGCGCCGAAACGAAGGGGATACATTTAAGGACACTGTCCGGGGAGAACAAGCTATGGGGTAACCTTTTGGCGGTCATCCGAAATCCGGGCAGGAAAGATTTTAACAAAAAGACAAGGAGTATTTTTTGAAACTTACCACTTTATTACCGGAGCGTGTGGCCTGACCGGGAGGTCTGGCAAATTCATTCACACGCCATTCCTCCCGAAGAACAAGTCACACATCTTCAGGAGGACTTCCAATGAACCGCGAAAACAAACGCAAAACCTTTGAAAAAGGGTACTATAAGACCCACGCATGTCACGACACATTTACCTGCAAGGTCTGCGGTAGACCTTGTGTGCCGGAAAATGCCGGCAGCAGCCACCGCAACCACTGCCCCAACTGCCTTTCAAGCCTTCATGTGGACATAGAACCCGGCGACCGGGCAAGTGACTGCGGCGGCATTATGGAGCCGATCGCCGTCTGGGTACGCAAGGGCGGAGAATGGGCGATCATTCACCGCTGCAAGCGCTGCGGTGCGCTCAGCTCCAACCGCGTGGCTGCGGACGACAACCCCATGAAGCTCATGAGCATCGCGATGAAGCCTCTTTGTGAGCCGCCGTTCCCGCTGGAGCGCATTGAGGAAATGACCGCGCTTATGGGCGGCGATGGGCAGATCAAATAAGCCGAAAAAATCCAATTCAAAAGAACCAGACGCAAAGACGCAGAGCCGATAATCCGTAAGCCAACAGGCAGTACGGGTTATCGGCTCTTTTTTTATTTCCCTTTGACGTGTCCTTTCAGCTTATCCGTGCTCATGCACGGGCCTATTGTGCTTCTGCGACTCGGCGTCACTCTCACCGGCAAAGAAATCTGCCGCGCACTTGGCGGCGGCTTGCGGTGCTCTGTCGTGGAACGCGATTCCGCCGCGGCTTATGTCCATTTCTTCCGAAATCAGAACAACCGTTTCAAAACGCGGATGGCTCTTGCACTTTATTTCTGCTCTTTCGCTTAATCGTCATGCGGTGCGGACATTATTCAGCGTCTCTGACAGTTGCTTTTTGATACGCCGATAAGCCGGCCGCCAACGCAGAGATCGCCAACATAGCAGCGGACTCGGGCGCAGTTGCTGTTTGCAAGACTGGAGAAGACAGACTATAAGGCTCTTGGCCGATCATTCCACGCTGCGAGATACGCAAAACTTGGCCAAAAGCCGCCGCGGGACAAGAGCTTTTCATACAGATACTCCTGCTCGTCACAGTCCGGATACTGCAAAAGACCATACAGCACAATGCTGTATTCCAGATCATCTTTTTCGTTTTCCGGCATTTGAAGCATGGCCGGCAGCGGCGTTGTGCCGCTCCAAACCTGCATGGCCTTTTCATAAGCAGTATGATGGCCCACTGCCATGCCCGGATGATAGTCCTTCAGAAGTGCCGGCGGCTTTTTCGCCCGTGCTGCGCTTAGCGTATGCCAGTACATGACGGCAATGCCCATTTCCTCATCGCAGAGGGGCATACAATTCTCGAACATCTCTATCGCCTGCGCATACCGCCCGGCGTAGTAATGTGCCAGCCCGATCCGATAGAGGCAGTCCGGTTTATCCGCTCCTAAGGACAGACATTTCTTGAAATCAGCGATGGCAAGATCGTTTTGCAGGGTCGTCAGATACCGTCCCGCCCGCAGTCGGAGCAAGGGCAGGCTTTCCGGTTCCGATTTCAGCCCCTCCGTATAGGCATCAATGGCTTCCCGATAACGAAGCTGCCGGGAAAGGGCTTTTCCCAACGCCATAAATTTCCCCACGGAGTCCGGCAGCGCCTTTGCCTGCGTGACCGCCTCGGAATCGGGGATCCCGGCGGGAAGATTCATGATCTGGCTTCCGATCCCGGCGTGCAGATCATCAAACGGATATTCCATCACAGCCCCCGTGTATACGGGCGATAGCAGGCGGAGCAGACGATCTCTCCGTCCTGCAAGCGGGCAAAGCTCTCAGCAAAACGTTCTCCGCATACGGAACAGGTAACGGTTTTGAATATCCGGGCCTCCTCCAGTACCGGCGCCGGAGCCTCCTTCACGTCGAACATCTCGTGAAAATCCCCATCCATGAGCCATGCCAGGCGTTCGTCCTTGGTCTTATCCGGCGTGGGGCGCAGAACAAGGCGGAAGGACTTTCCGTCCGAACGGCGGTAAAAGGAAAAGGCGTTCTTCCCCTGTAAATTGAAAATCAGGTTGCCCTTTCCGACGGTGCATGACATCAGCGCCTGAATAGCGTCCACGCCGCAGGCGTCCGTCTCAGCAACACATACGATCTCCTCGTCCTCGGCCGCCCGGCCGCTCCCGAACAGCTCCCACGCGTACAGGACGGCGCGGAAGCCGACCGCAAGACCGCCGCAGCCGTGGCCGTGAAATGTCACGCATGTATCCCACAGGGACTTTAACTCTTTTTGCATGGTGTGACCTCCTATACATCCTGAATCGTGGCTTGCCTGTGCTCAAAATACAGGCTGATCAGATAAAACGACAGCGACAGCAGCATGATGCACACACCCGGCGACAGCAGATACTCATATGCCTGCCGGAGAAAAGCGCCCCGCTTGTAGGCAAAGTTGATCATCGTGCCCCAAGTGGGATAATAAAGGTCGCCAAAGCCGAGAAAGCTCAGCGTAGACTCCATCATGATACAGCTGTTGACCCCCAAAAGGAAACGGGAGAGCAGCACGTCGTACAGGTTGGGGATAATGTGGTGCAGAACAATATGCCCATGACGGTATCCCTGGATCACGCAATTTTCAATAAAAGGCTGGGCATTAAGATGGATCACCTTGGCCCTCACGTTCCGGGCAGTGCCCACCCAACTGAATGCGGCGATCAGCAGGATCAGATTCCGGCTGGAGCTGCCCAGAAAGGTGGCAAGTACGATCATCGTCACCAGCTTTGGCAGAAGCACAAAAATGTTGATGACACCATTCAATACCCCGCCGACCACGCTCTTTCCGGCCGCCAGTGTACCGATCACACTTCCCAGAACCAGTGTCAGGACGCTGCTGGATACGCCGATCAGCAGCGTTTGCCGGGTGCCGTATACCAACTCCGTAAAAACATCATATCCCAACGCATTGGTGCCAAGGAGATGCGCCGGGGATGGCGTAAGCCATGGGGCAAACATCTCTTTCTGCCCATAACTCGTAAACGCAGCCGGGAATACGGCAGCCGCGAGGAAAAAGAACAGCAGTATTCCGCCAAGTGCCAGCGGGACGCAGCGCTTTTTCATACCTGACCACCTCCCAACCGAACTCTGGGATCGATCAAAATACAGATCACATCCGTCACAACAATGGAGACGGTCATGATGGCCGTTGTAACGAACAGGATGCCCTGCATCAGCGGATAATCCAGCGTATATACGGCGTCAGAGAGCAGCCTCCCCATGCCGCCGATGGAGAAAATATTTTCCGCCACCAAAGAACCGCCGATACAGGTGCTGACGCTCATGCCCACCATGGTAATGAAGGGCTGAGCGATATTTTTCAGGATATACCCAAATTTGATCTTATGATCGGACAATCCCCGCTCCTTTGCGTAAAGCACATACTTTTCTTCCGTCACCTGACGGACGGTATTGCGCATCAGCAGATAGCGGGATGGAGCAGCAGCGATGGTCAGGGTAAGCACGGGAAGGATCAGATGGCGTATCCGATCCCACAGATATGCAGCCGTTCCGGGGGGAACACCGGCGCTGTTCAGGCCGGTATAGGGAAACCACCGCTGCCGGAAGCAGAACAGGATCATCAGCACCAGCGCGATCTCGAACGAAGGCATTGTATTGACCACGATTTGAAATGTCGTTGACAGCTTGTCTAAGACACCGCCCTTTTTGTAGCCGCAGTGCAGTCCCCACAAAAGTCCCAGCGCCGTGCTGAGCAGCACGGCGGGCAGCGTGATCTGCAGGGTGTATCCCAGCCGCTGCCCAATGAGGGCGGAAACCGGGGCTTCCTTCTTGTAGGAATAGCCAAGCGTACCGTCAAAGAGCGAGCGCAGATAGTACCCAAACTGCACGAATAGCGGCTCGTCCAGATGGAGGGCCTGCCGGTAGTAAGCCACCTGGGCAGGGGTCATATCCTCCTCGGAAAAGCCGGTGAGATAGGCAATGGGATTCCCCGGCAGAAGCCGGGGCAGAAAAAAGTTCAGCACCATAACGATCAGAAAGCACACCAGTGCAAGGATCAGATTCTTTTGATACTTTTTCACCGGTGTGCCTCCTGCGTTAAAACGATTATTTCTTGGTGACGCTGAACCAGTTGTTGACGTTGTTCAGTCCGAACACGGCGTCAACCGTCACGTTGTCCAGCGAAGAGGAATAGGCAAGCATCATGTTGTCCCAGTACAGAGCGATCAGCGGCATATGCGCCGCGTAGTAGTCCTGCAGCTTTGCCGCGCCCGTGTAGTAGTCTTCGATCGTCTTGGCAGCCTTCATCTCACGGAGAATCGCGGAAAACTCCTCGTTAAACACCTGACAGCCGCCCTGCACGGCGTGATTGCCGTCCACATAAATGGAACCGAGACCGTTGCCCATGCCCATACCGGCAGCGGTGTAGCCATAGATAGCCGCTTCCATGGTGATGTTGTTCTCGGAGAACTTGTTGCTGGTCTTGGCGTTGTAGGCATCCTTGTCCACCGTATTCAGATTTACCTGAATACCAAATGCCTCCAGCTGTGTCTTGATCATTTCCGCATAGCCCACATGGGTCTCCTTGGCGGCGTTGACCGTCAGTGTGAAGGCAGCGGCCTGACCGTCTGCGTTCACATAGAAGCCATCGGCGTTCTTTTCGGTATAACCGGCCGCTTTCATGTATTCATCTGCCTTGGACGCGTCGGTCGTCAGTTTTTCGGTATCCTTGTAACCGACTGTGGTGGCGGGTACAAAGCCCCGGTTGGGGATCTCGGCATAGGTGCTGCCGAAATATGTCCTGAAAGCATCGTAGTCCAGCGCGTAGGAGACCGCCTGACGCAGATCCTCGTTGGTGAACAGACCCTTCGCGTTATTGAATGCCAGCACAGCGGGCGCGTTGGCCGCTGCCACATTGATCAAAGACACGTTGGCATCACCGGCCAGCACATCCTGATAGGTGCCGGCCACTCCGGTGGAGTAGGCCCAGACCATATCAATATCACCCTGCTGGAGCGCCAGATACATGGTATCCTCATTGCCGAAAAGCTGATAGACGATCTTTTCCACACTGGGCTGCCGGGGATACTTTTCATTCACAACGAAGGTGATGGTGCCCGCTTCCTTGTTGAAGGACTCCAGCACATAAGGGCCGCAGGTGATCCGAGCTTCCTCATCGGTGACGGTGTCCTTGCCCTCATAAACATGCTTGGGCATCACGCGGAAGGACGTCATGTTGCTCAGTTCCCGGACATTGGGAGACGCCAGTGTCAGAGAAATGCTCATCATATCGTCGGAGATGGTGTAGCCGGTGTACTTGGCTTCCGTAACCTTGCCGTCTTCCGCGGTCTGGGCCTCAAAATTCGGGCTGCCGTTGGCCTGATCGTATTGGAGGGTGAAAAGGATATCCTCTGCCGTCACGGGCTCTCCGTCGGACCAGGTCATTCCGTCCTGAATGGTGTAGGTCCAGGTGGCGGCGTCTTCCGTGCTGTAGGCTGCCAACAGCGGATGGTATTCGCCCTTGGTATCCTGGTAGACCAGAGGCAATTCGGATACGCCGCTGGCCAGCATATCGAAGTTGTACTCGCCGAATACGGCGGTTTCGATGGAGGCCGTCGTGCCGACGGTCAGCGTGTCGATGGGAGAGGCGAGGGATGGTTCGGCGGCTTCCGCAGCCGGAGCATCGGCGGCCGGCTGTGCAGATGGTACTTGCGCAGGTTCTGCCGGAGCCGCGCCGCAGGCTGCCATGGCAAACACCATCAGCATAACCAACAGCAGGGCGGTGATTTTTTTCATCATTGTCTTCTCTCCTTTTGTTTTGTGTTATCAAATACATAGATTTGATCGCAAAGTGATTTTACCAGCGCTTCATCATGGCTGATAAGCAGGATGCCGCCTCCGTTCTCCCGCATCTGCCGCCGTATCATTCCCAGCACATTGGCCTGTGTGGATACGTCCAGCATGGAGGTGGCTTCATCCAAAATCAGCAGTTTCGGCCGGAATAGCAGACACCGTGCGATGGCGACTCTCTGCGCCTCGCCGCCGGAGATCTGGTGGGGCAGGTGGGCAAGGATCTGCGGCGCAAGGCCAACCTTGTCCAGCATTTCTTTTGTCAGTGACAGCTCTTCGCCTTTCGGACGGAAACGGTGATAGCGTATCAGTTCTGTAAAACCGGCCCCGATTTTCTGAGAGGGGTCTAATGTGGCGTAAGGCTGCTGGTAAACCATTTGAATGCGGATACCCAGCCTGCGGTCATACGGATGGTCTGCCGAAACGAGCGTCTGCCCATCCAGCGTGACCGTGCCCGCATCCGGCGGACAGACACCGCAAAGCACTTTTGCAAGCGTGGATTTGCCGATCCCGCTTTTCCCGAAAACGCCGCAGATCTTGCCGTCGGGAATATCAAAAGAAACGTCTTGAAGCACGGGATTTCCGCTAAAGCTTTTTTCAATATTTTGAATGGAGATCATTCCGCGCAGCACCACCATTCTCGTCCGTTGGCTTTTCTCTGCGGCATTTCGGTACGGCACGGATCTCTTGCCGAAGGACAGCGGCGGTAGAACGGGCAGCAGCCGGTTTCTGTTCGCAAGGCCGGCGTTTCCCGCATGCCATTTTCTACCAACGCGCCCAGCAGCGCTTTGGTATAGGGATGATGCGGGGCGGCAAGCACCTCCGATGAAATACCTGTCTCCAGCATTCTCCCGCCGCACAGGACAAGGAGACGGTCACACTCCGCTGCAACGGAAATATCATGGGTGATGATCACCTTTGCCGCATCCGGGAAAAGCTCGTTCAAAAGGGACAGCGTCTGCCGCTTGCTGTCCTGATCCAGCCCGTTGGTGGGCTCATCGGCGATCAGCAGCTTTGCCTCGGAGCAAAGAGCGAGAGCGATGGTCACCCGCTGGGCCATGCCGCCGGACAGCTGGAAGGGATACTGTTTCAGAATGGCTTCAGGCTGTGCAAATCCCACCTGCGCCAGCTTTTCGCAGGCAAAGGCATATCGCCGAGAAGGCACAACGCCCAGCTTCCCGATGCTGTCAAAGAGCTGCCGGCGAATGCTTCTGGATGGGTCAAGAAATTCATGCCCGTTCTGCGGGATGTACACGATCTCCCTGCCCAGCATGGACCGGAGTTTTTTCCCCTTCGGCAAAGTGTTCCCGCAAAAGGATATTTCACCGGAGGCCAGGCTCACATTTCCGGGCAGCACACCCATGATCGACTGCGCGATCAACGTTTTGCCGGATCCGGTCTCGCCAATGAGGGCCAAGCTCTCCCCAGGAAAAATATGGAAAGAAACCCCGCAGACCAGCTCTTTTTCCGTGCGGTCCAGCTTTGCGGCGACCACGCCATTATTATACTGCAAGATCGGTTTTTCCAAGTTTCCCTCCGAATCGACGTTTTTCTATAGCCCTGCAAGAAAAAACTGTGTGCGATTTCTTATGAAACGCTGTGCTGTTGCGTTGGAATCAGGCAGAAATATATACAATCATATTTTAATATAGGTTTTCATCTCGAGGAAGCCTCCCGGGGGGATATTTTTCAGGCAAAATTGTTATTTTACAGGTACTGCGCGGCCATACAGTCTGACAAACGGGGCGCTGTTCATTTTCGCTGCGGCGCTCTTGCGAAAAAGGGCGGAGTGTGACATAATATAATGTATTCTACTTGAAATTCGGGGCGAAACACATGCCATCCTCCCATCGCGCCGCACGCGGTCAGATGTCTGACTCGCTGCTGACGGCTTCATTCATCATTCTCTCCGGCGGATTGCAGGACGCCTATACCTATCTCTGCCGCGGCAAGGTGTTTGCCAACGCCCAGACCGGCAACATCGTCCTTTTGAGCGCCTATCTTTTCGAGGGCGACACGGCGCGCGCCGTGCGCTATCTCGTGCCGGTGCTCTCGTTCGCGCTCGGGGTATTCGTTGCCGAGTGCATCCACCGGCGCTTTAAGCGCATGGAAAAGATCCACTGGCGGCAGCTCATCATCCTCTCGGAGATCGTGCTGCTCTTTCTCGTCGGCTTTCTGCCGCAGGAGCGGAACATGGCGGCCAACATGCTTGTGTCGTTCGTCTGTGCCATGCAGGTGCAGACGTTCCGCAAGGTGCGCGGCCACGCCTACGCGAGCACGATGTGCATCGGCAATCTCCGCAGCGGCACGGAAGCGCTGTGCGAGTATTTCCACGATAAAAACCCCGCCGTGCTCCGCCGCGCGCTGACGTATTTCGGCGTGATCGGCATTTTTGCTCTCGGTGCGGGCGCAGGTGCGTGGATCACGGCGCGCGCCGGCGAGCGGACGATCTGGATATCGTGCGTGCTGCTCACGGTGAGCTTTCTTCTCATGTTCCTGCGGGAAAAACGAGCGGAGGAAAAAGAGCTTTTATGACAAAACCGATCATCCTCGCCCCGGCGGGCGGCTTTGCCGCTGTCACGGCGGCGGTACGCTGCGGCGCGGACGCCGTATATCTCGGCGCGAAAAACTTCAATGCCCGGCGCAACGCCGAAAACTTTGACGATCTCGCCCTGCCGGAAACGGTGAAATTCTGCCACGAGCGCGGCACGAAGGTGTTCGTCACGGTCAACACCCTTGTGACCGACGGCGAGATGGACGCGCTTATCGAGGAAGCAGACGCCATCGCCGAGACAGGCGCGGACGCCGTGATATTGCAGGACCCCGCCGTCATGCGTCTTTTCCGCGACCGGTATCCGACGCTGCCGCGCCACGCCTCCACGCAGACCGCCGTGCACGATCTGGACGGCGCGCTGTATTTACAGGATCTTGGCTGCGAGACGATCGTCCTAGCGCGCGAGCTGACGCTCTCGGAAATGGAGAAGATCGCCTCCCGGCTCACAACGGCGGGCGCGGAAGCCTTCGTCCACGGCGCGCACTGCATGAGCGTTTCGGGCGCGTGCTATCTTTCCGCCATGCTCGGCGGACGCAGCGGCAACCGCGGCCTGTGCGCGCAGCCGTGTCGTCTCGATTGGCGCTGCGGCAAGGGGGATCATGTGCTTTCGCTCAAGGACATGTCCCTGCTGCGCCACGCGCAGGAAATGGCGGACGCCGGGATCACAACGTTCAAGATCGAAGGACGCATGAAGCGCCCGGAATACGTGGCCGCAGTCGTGACGGCCTGCCGCGAGGCGCTCACGGGAGAGGCTTATGACGAGGACACGCTCCGCGCCGTGTTCTCCCGCAGCGGCTTTACGGACGGGTATCTCACGGGCAGACGCGATAAGACCATGTTCGGCTATCGCACCAAGGACGATGTGCAGAGCGCCGACAAGGTACTCAAGTCGCTTGCCGCGCTCTACGAAAAGGAGACGCCGCGCGTTGGTGTTTCGATGGCATTCTCGCTGACCGAAGCGGAGAGCACGCTCACCGTGTCGGACGGGGAGAATGCCTGCACTGTCACGGGCGCTGCCCCCGAAAAGGCGATCAACCGAGCGCTCGATGCCGCGAGCGCCGAAAAGAATCTTGTCAAGACCGGCGGCACGCCGTTTGCCGTGACGGACTTCACCGCCGATATCGCGCCCGGATACATGCTCCCGGCGAGCGCGCTCAACGCGCTGCGGCGCGAGGCGCTCTCCGAGCTGCTGGACGCGCGCGGCGCGGCAAAGCCGTGGCCACGATCCGACGTTCCCGCGCCGGCGGCACCGGAAAAGCGGGACCGCAGCCGCACCGGCGCGCTGTGGGCACGCTTTGCGGAGCTTTCGCAGATCCCCGCAGGGGAGAGCTTTGATAAGATCCTCCTGCCCGTGGAACGCGTTACGCCGGAGATCATTGAAACGTTCGGCGAACGGCTCATCGGCGTCCTCCCGGCGATCCTCTGGCCCGCGGACGAGGAAGCGTTGGAAGTGCGTCTTGCGGCGCTGAAAGAGGCCGGGCTGCGCGAGGTGTACGGCGACAACATCTACGCCATTCCGCTCACACGCCGCCGGGGACTCACGCTGCACGGCGGCGCGGGGCTCAACATCCTCAACACCGAGGCGCTGCGCCACTATGAGGAAGAGGGGCTTGCGAGCGTCACGGCTTCGTTTGAGCTTTCGATGCGCGGCATCAAATCGCTCGGGGGGAGTATCCCTCTCGGCGCGATCGTCTACGGGCGTCTGCCGCTCATGCATTTCCGGAACTGCCCGCTCCGCGCGCAGATCGGCTGCGCGGCGTGCCGCGCGAGAGGCGAGCTCACCGACCGGCGCGGCGTCAAATTCCCGGTCGAGTGCGGGGAGAAAAAGTATTCGACGCTTTTGAACAGCGTGCCGCTGCACATTGCGGATAAGGACCTGCGCGGCCTGGATCACTGCATTTTGTGGTTCACGCGTGAATCGGCGGCGGAGTGCGCCGCCGTCGCGGCGGATTACCGCGCGGGAAGAAAATCGGAGCGGGAGCGCACCGGCGGACTGTACTACCGGGAGCTTCTGTGACCGGAGAATTAAAGGAGGAACGACCAATGGCGACCGGAGCGGAATTTTTTGCTCAACTGGAAAAGCGCTTCAACCAGCTTCCCGCGGAGGAAAAGCTGGATAAGATCGTAGAATATCAGAAAAAGCTCACGGCATTGAAGGAGCAGGGGCTTTCCGAGGAGGAAGCCGTGGCGCAGCTCGAGAGCGAGCTGCCGCTGCCCAGCCCCGTGCCGCCGGAGAACGACGAGTACGGGCGCATCTCGCACCCGAAAAAGCCGCTCGTGACCGGCACACTCTACGCCGTGGCCCTCGCCGCGGTCGTCGCGGCGGCGGTGCTTCTCTCAAAGATCTTTTAAAACCGGAATATTTAACGGGGTATGACGAAACGTCATGCCCCGTTCCGACTGTCAAAGGCGCTGGGGATGAAAAGATGAAATACGAAACAATGCAGGAAATCGGAAGATCATGGGGAAGCATTATGAATGATTCCGATGCAATTCCGTAAATGGCTTTGTGCTGCACGAATATGGATATGAAATCGAAGTTTGACCCGTGCGGAAAGAAGAATATACCATGAAAACGGAAATCAAAACAAGGAGATTGACGCTGTGTCCCATGTCGGACGCGGAGATCGAAGCGCTGATCGAGCGCACGCCTTCCGACGAGCTTCGCGCCGCTTACGGCGAAATGCTCTCCGGCGGCAAAAGCGATCCGGAAAACCGGGTCTGGTACGCGCCGTGGTCGATGGTGCTGAAAGATGCGCAGGAGTATGTTGGCGATCTTGGCTTCAAAGGGCCGGTCAAAAAGCATGCTGTGGAGATCGGGTACGGTGTTCTGCCGGAGTACGAGGGGCAGGGCTATACCACCGAAGCGGTGCAGGCCATGACACAATGGGCGTTTCAGCAGAAGGATGTGGTGTTTGTGGAGACCGAAACAGACCCGGAGAACAAGGCTTCGCAGCGTGTTCTCGAAAAGTGCGGCTTTGTGCCGGACGGAACAACGAGGGAGGAAGGCCCGCGCTTTGTGCTGGAGAGCCCGCTTTCCAGCCAGGTATCCATCTATATGCTGTTTGGTATCGCCATCGGTATGTCCGTTGGACAGATGTGCGGCCAGATGGTCTGGGGCTTGGCGCCCGGCATCAGTCTCGGTTTGTTGGCCGGCGTGCTGCTCGACAATGCCGCAAAGAAAAATCGTGAAGAGCTCCGGCAGCAGCGCCGGTCTGATGTGTGATTTTTTTCGCATATTGCTATTGACATGGAAACTGTAAAGTGATATATTTACCACATCGAATGTGATAAATATATCACTTGCTGCATTATGTGGGGGCATTATATGAAAATGAAAAAAGTATCGCTGCGGGAACTGGTTGCGGACAAGATTGTTTATGCCGTTCTTCTTGCCATGACATATTGGCTGTGGGCGCGGAACGACTGGAAGGACTATTATACGACCATCCAGTACGTCATTGATGTTTTCGCGTTCTTTTATTTTGTATCCCGTTCTATCCGCGTCAAAAAATATAAGCAGGAAGAGCCGGATGAGATGTCGGAGGCAAATCTCAAACGGTGCGATGCGATCTGCCTGAAGATCGTCGTTGGGCTGATCGTGGCGCTCGGCTTTGTCTGCGCCGCCGGGAGATTTGCGATCTCTACGGAGATCATCGGCTACGGCCTGATGGGGACGCTGGTTTTGCTCGCGGTCATCCGCACGGTTTTGTTCTGCTATATGGATAAAAAGGGAGTCTGAGATGGCGCTGACGACCAAGATCCGGGAATACCGGGAAAAGCAGGGACTTACGCAGTCAGAGCTTGCCGACCTCGTCGGTGTCCGGCGCGAAACGATCGTCAATCTTGAGCGGGGACGGTATAACCCCTCGCTGAAGCTGGCCATGGATATCGCCAAGGTTTTTCACGTCACCGTGGAAGAGATATTTTCCTATACGGAATAAGAAAACGCCGACGTATCCCGCTCAAGTATCGCCGCAAGAGCGATCTCACCCACGCCGGATACAAAAGCGTGAATACCGCTTGTGAGATGGGAAAAAATCTGCTATAATTCCGCTGTTACAGAGCCAATTCACCGTAAGGAGATAAACGAAGCTATGAAACTTGGTATCGTGGGTCTGCCCAACGTGGGCAAGAGCACGCTTTTCAATGCGCTGACGAACGCCGGGGCGGAGTCGGCGAACTACCCGTTCTGCACGATCGAGCCGAACGTCGGCGTTGTCACCGTGCCGGATGCGCGGCTGGACTATCTCGCGGAGATGTACCAACCGAAAAAGTATACCCCTGCCACGATCGAATTCGTGGATATCGCGGGTCTTGTCAAGGGCGCGTCGCAGGGCGAAGGTCTCGGCAACAAGTTCCTCGGCGACATCCGCAACACGGACGCTATCGTCCACGTCGTCCGCTGCTTTGATAATGCCGACATCATCCGCCACGAGTGCTCGCACGACCCCGTGAGCGATATTGAGACCGTCGATCTCGAGCTCATCCTCGCCGACATCGAAATGCTCCGCCGCCGCCAGGACAAGGCGGAGAAAAACGCCAAGAGCGGCGACAAGAAATTCAAAAAGGAAGCCGAGGTCCTCGGCCGTCTCATCGAGTGGATGGACGGCGGACGTTCCGCCCGCAGCTTTGAGGCCGACGAGGAGGAGCGCGAGATCATCGCCGCGTCCGACCTTCTCACCAACAAGCCCATCATTTATGCCGCGAATCTCGACGAGGACGGCTTCTCCGCCGGGGCGGAGAACAACGCCTACTACCGGCAGGTCAAGGCGCTCGCAGACGCCGAGGGCAGCCGCGTGCTGCCGGTGTGCGCCCGGTTTGAGCAGGAGATCGCGGAGCTGGATGAGGAGGAGCGCGCCGTGTTCATGGAAGAGCTCGGCATGACCGAATCCGGATTGCAGCGTCTCATTCAGGCGTCCTATGAGCTGCTGGGCCTCATCTCCTTCCTGACGGCGGGCAGCGACGAGGTGCGCGCCTGGACGATCCGCCGCGGCACGAAAGCGCCGCAGGCCGCCGGCAAGATCCACACCGACTTTGAAAAGGGCTTCATCCGCGCCGAGATCGTGGCGTTTGACGATCTCAAAGCCTGCGGCAGCATGGCCGCGGCCAAGGAAAAAGGCCTTGTCTGGCTTGAGGGCAAGGACTACGTGATGCACGACGGCGACGTGACGCTCTTTCGCTTCAACGTTTCCAAGTGAGCGAAAAACGCATAGGCTTTCTCGATACATGGCGGGCAGCGGCGCTGCTCGCCATGATCGTATGGCACTTTCTTTTTGATCTTGCGTCGGTGGGGCTTGTGCCGGACTTGCTTATGCAAAGCGGCGTTATGGAGCTTGCGCGGTATATGATCGCCGGGAGCTTTATCGCGATCTCCGGCGTATGCGCGCGTCTCTCGAAGCGCCCTCTGCGCCGGGGGCTCATCGTGCTTGCCGCGGCGCTTCTTGTGTCCGTGGTGACATATCTTATCGGCGCTCCCGTATACTGGGGCATACTGCATTTGCTCGGCGTGTGCATGCTGCTGTATGCTGCGGCGCGCAGACGCTGGGAGGCTCTGCCGGGAATCTATGCCTGCGGCGCGGCGCTGCTCATTTTTGCGCTGACGTTCATGCTGCCCATCCGTGTGCGGGTGGGTGTGCCGTTCCTTTTTCCGCTCGGGCTGCGCACGGCGGCATTCGCCTCGGCGGATTATTATCCGCTGCTGCCGTGGGGCGCGCTCTTTTTCGCCGCGGCTGCGGCAGGGGAGAGGCTCGGCGATATGCCGCCGGAGAAGAAGTACGCAAGCGCGCCGCGCGCTCTTGCGTGGCTGAGCCGCCGCTCGCTCCTTATCTATCTTGTACATCAGCCCGTGCTGCTCGCGCTGGCGGCGCTTTTGCAGCGTGCGGCGCAGGGGGCTTGACACCCGCATTTTTTGGGTGTATAGTCCCGACATAGGCGTTGAAGGGAAACGCCCGGAGAAGTCGGCGCAGAGAGGGACGCGCTTTGGTGAAAGCGTCCTGCGGACGAGCCCGGTATCGACCGTCCCGGAGCCGGTGGGAGGAAATGCCCGCCCGTTTGACCGCGTTATGGGTCAATGAGTGAAATAACAGGGTGGAACCGTGTTTTCAAAGCACCCCTGTGCCGTTTTTGGCGCGGGCGTGCTTTTTTTGTTTGCAAAAGAGTAATATACATCGGAGGAAACATCATGGAAGAGAACGCTTACAGCTGGGAAAATCCCGAATACCGCAAAACGTACCATCATACCTGCTCGCACGTCATGGCGCAGGCGATCTGCCGCCTGTACCCGGGCACGAAGCTCGCCATCGGCCCCGCGATCGAAGAGGGCTTCTATTACGACATCGACAGCGAGCACACCTTCTCTCCCGACGACTTTGAAGCCATCGAGAAGGAAATGCGCAAGATCTGCAAGGAAAAGCTGAAGCTCGAGCGCTTTGAGCTGCCCCGCGCCGAGGCCGTTGCGCTCATGGAAAAGGCCGAGCAGCCTTACAAGGTCGAGCTGATCAACGATCTGCCGGAGGACGCCGTCATTTCCTTCTACCGCCAGGGCGAGTTCACCGACCTGTGCGCCGGTCCGCATCTTGATTCCACCGGCCGCATCAAGGGCAACGGCATCAAGATCACGAACGTCACGGGCGCCTACTGGCGCGGCGATTCCAAGCGCAAAATGCTCCAGCGCTTCTATGCCGTGAGCTTCCCGAGCAAGGACATGCTCGACGAGTACCTCGCCCGCATCGAGGAAGCCAAGAAGCGCGACCACCGCAAGCTCGGCAAGGAGCTCGGCCTCTTCACGCTCATGGACGAAGGCCCCGGCTTCCCGTTCTTCCTGCCGAAGGGCATGGTGCTGCGCAACACGCTCATTGACTACTGGCGTCAGGTGCACAAGCGCTACGGCTATGTGGAGATCTCCACGCCGATGATCCTCAACCGCGCGCTGTGGGAGCGTTCCGGCCACTGGGAGCACTATAAGCAGAACATGTACACCACCGTCATCGACGGCGAGGACTACGCCATCAAGCCGATGAACTGCCCGGGCGGCATGCTCGTATACAAGTCCGAGCCGCACTCCTACCGCGATCTGCCGCTGCGCGTGGGCGAGCTGGGCCTTGTCCACCGCCACGAGCTTTCCGGCGCGCTGCACGGCCTCTTCCGCGTCCGCTGCTTCACGCAGGACGACGCGCATATCTTTATGACCTGGGAGCAGATGAAGGACGAGATCAAGAATGTTGTCCGCCTGTTCGACGAGGTCTACTCCGTGTTCGGCCTGCGCTACGAGATCGAGGTCTCCACGATGCCCGAGGATCACATGGGCGATGTGAAGGACTGGGATTTCGCCACCGAAACGCTCAAGGCCGCCGTGACCGAGATGGGCAAAAGCTACGTCATCAACGAGGGCGACGGCGCGTTCTACGGCCCGAAGCTCGACTTCCATCTGGCCGACAGCCTCGGCCGTACCTGGCAGTGCGGCACGATCCAGCTCGACATGCAGCTTCCCGAGCGCTTTGAGCTGGAGTACACCGGCGCGGACGGCGAAAAGCACCGCCCGGTCATGATCCACCGCGTCGTTCTCGGCTCCATCGAGCGCTTCATCGGCATCATCACCGAGCACTACGCCGGTGCGTTCCCGGTGTGGCTCGCGCCCGTGCAGGTGCGCGTTCTCACGATCACCGACCGCGCGAACGAGGCCGCCGAAAAGGTCGCCGCCGCGCTCGACGCTGCCGGGCTGCGCGTGGAGAAGGATCTTCGCAACGAGAAGATTGGCAAGAAGATCGCCGAAGGCCGCAGCCAGAAGATCCCGTATCTGCTCATTCTCGGCGACAAGGAAGCCGAGAGCGGCACGGTCGCGGTGCGCAGCCGCGGCGGTGACGAGGGCGTCATGGCTCTCGACGACTTCATCGCGCGCGTGAACGAGGAAGTCCGCACAAAGAAAAACTAAAATTTGACATCATAAAACAAATTGCACCCCTCCAAACTATGAAAAACGGTTTGGAGGGGTTTTTATGACAAAATATGGAATAAAACGCGCCTGCATTGCGATCGCGGTGCTGTTCGCGGTGAATATAGCGGTCATCACGCTCGCGCAAAGGGCGGACGCGGCGTCGTACAAGCGCGGCTCTACCGGCAGCGTCGTTTCCGAAATTCAGCAGAAGCTCAAGGACTGGGGCTACTACAGCGCCGACGTGGACGGCGTTTACGGCAGCCGCACGGAGGCGGCGGTGCTGCTCTTCCAGCAGAAAAACGGTCTCGCCGCCGACGGCAAGGCGGGCGCGGAGACGCTCGTGGCGCTCGGCATCTCGTCCGCGGGGCTCATCGAGCAGAACACCTCCGGCGACGTGGCGCTGCTCGCGCGGCTCATCTCCGCCGAGGCGCGCGGCGAGAGCTACGAGGGACAGGTCGCCGTGGGCGCGGTCGTGATGAACCGCATCGCGCATCCGTCGTTCCCGAACACGCTCTCCGGCGTTATCTATCAGCGCGGGGCGTTCTCCTGTCTCGATGACGGGCAGTTCGACGAGCCGGTCGCGCAGAGCGCCTACGCCGCCGCGCGCGACGCCATGAACGGCTACGACCCGACCGGCGGCGCGATCTACTACTTCAATCCCGTCACGGCGACGAGTAAGTGGATCTGGTCGCGCCCGCTGATCGTGCAGATCGGCAAGCACCGCTTCTGCGCATAGCCGTGCGCCCCGTTCGGTCGATTTTTCTTGCTTTTTTCGGATCGATCCGTATAATTATTTTATAGACACGACCTCCAACCGGAATGTTCGCACAGACCTTCATTCTCCCGGGCGTCGTGTCTTTTTTATCAGAGGAGCGGCTGCATAACGGCTCCGAGATGCCGGGAGCCGTTAGAAATCCGGTAGATGTTGTAACAAAAATTGATAAATGGGGAAGAATTTCAACACAATACAGAGGGACGCAAAGCACAGTCGTCTTAAACGAAATAGAGAAATTAGTATCTTGTTGGGCCAAAAGTTCAAAGTATTGGAGAATATAATTATGGTGAGTGAAGAAAAAGCAATAGGAATTATCAATAAGTATTTACAACGTGCCAATGAAACAAATATTCGTCGGTATTTTCCTGTTGCGACATCCCAAATCTACGGTGATGGTCAGTTGTGCGAACATATAATAGATTATTTGGGAGATGTTTATATCTACGCCGGTATGGATGCAGATTATGTAGAAAACGCATGTGGCACGGAAATTCAAGAGGCGATTAATTTTCTCGCTTTTTGTAATAGAAAAGCGTAGGTATAACGCACAGCACGTCCCGGCAAGCATCGCCTTTTGGGGATGAAGGACACGTTGTTTGGATGCTTCCAACCAAATAAATGTTTCAAAAATATTCCTGACAAGCGCCGTGGTATTATCAACGGCGATGTATACTGAGCCGTGTGCATGTCGATACAGTATATTAAAGACCGGATATCCATCTGTGAGGGCGTGCGTATGAAGCTGTTAAGCAGAGAAGAGCGAAAAACGATCCGGGCGTTTCTCAAAGCCCCGATCCCAAAGTATGTATATGAGAATGAAGCGGGACGATTTGATCTTATGGACTGCTACGAAGCGGCGTTCGCTTTTGCCAACGGCCTTTTGCGCGGGGAGAAGGTAAATCCCAATGCGTCGCCGTGGGGAGATGGGCAAAGTGTAATATTTGATCCTGACTACACAAAGCTGCTGACAGACATGCAAAACTCAGATTTGGGGACAGACGTTAACGGCTATTGCGATAAGTTTTTGAAGACGTTGGATGTTTTGAAGGCGCATTTTGCGTAAATGCCATTCTGCCGCGCATAGGGCGTCTTACGAATTTCAAATTGGTGTGCTGTAAAAAGTACTTTCGGGAGTGACCGACGGATATGAAAGGATTCAGTTTGCGATTCCGGATAGAATCGAAGTTGTTCAACGGCTACGTTAAGCAGCCGATGCCGATTGTTGTTTTGACTGTCCTTGTTGGAATCGCCGTGCTCTATATAGCGGTGTCGGGTACTTGGGAAACGCTGGCGGAGATGAGAAATCCCGCAGAATATACGGCAAGCGAATGTGTGTTAACCGCATATCGCTGCGAAGGGCCGATTTATGTTGTGACCGGCGGGGATGGCTACCGGTATCATCTTCCGGTCAAAGCAGTAGACGAAGAACGGGGGCTGGAAGACCTCGTGGAGAGCAAAACGCCGGTCGTCGTGATCTATAAACTGCCGACTGACTCGAATACGAATGTTCGAGATGTTGTGGAAATGAGCGGTACCGACGGTTCTGCGATCGTGACAAAGGAAGAAATAGCCGCGGCCAATTCCGAAAATACCCGAAAGGCGCTGCTCAACGTGTGGTCAGTGTGCCTGGTCTATTGGGGACTTGGCATAGGCGGCTATTGCATTTTATGCCACGCCCCCGAGCACCCGCGTCTGGCGGGACTGCTGATACGGCGGGAATTCCGCAATTTCTGAGAAAGGGCTGCGCGCGTAAAAGAGCTAAACAGATGAGCCGGACGGCAGGGAGAAATAAATGAAAAACAAACAGCATGAACACATCCTCAAAGCCTTTCTTGCGTCAAAGATTCCGGCGGCTGTATACGAGCATGCTCCGGAGCTTGTGGCGGTGGATTCCGTTATCGGCGGCTATTGTACGCGGCTGTTGCGGCGGAATAAAGCGCTGGAATGCTCTCCGGAGGGCCTGATAACCAAAGAGGAGCGGGCCGCTTTCGCCGAATTGATCAACCGCGCGCCGGATACGGAGAAAGACGAGATAGTGATATATTACCGTCTCACCGTGCTGGCGGAAGCGGTCGTGCTCCGGTACAGCGCGGATACGAAAGAGAAGATATAAACTTTCTTGGCTTTGAGACAGCCTAAAGAAACGAACAGGAAGGAACAAACAGAAAGATGGACGACCCTGTTTTGCCGGAGATCGGCTCCGTTTTCATTCTGACCAAAAAGGACAGCACGGACTTTGACCGCGATGGCGTATCCCGGCGGTTGGGGATCATCCCGACGAAGACCTGCCCGCCGACGGTGAGCCCCGGAAAGCTGCTTTCCGAAATAGACCCCGCCGAATTTCAGCGGGAGTACTTCGGACTCACCGTTCTTCCGGCCGCCGCTCCTCCGTACACGATAATCAAGAATGCTTTTTGGAGTCTGGAGCTGCCCCGCATGCACAGCTGGGACGTTGCAGCCCCGCTGCATCGGCTGGAGGAGCTTTTGAAGGGAAGGGGAAAGGAAGTCGCTCTCCTGTGTAAGGAATACGATCTGACTGCGGAGCTCATTTTGCGTGTCTATGCGGAGTCGAACGATTTGCCGGTGATAGCGCTTCCGAGCGAAAGCGTTTCCTTCTGGAGCAAAATGGGCGCAGGCATGCAGTTTGATTTATATCTGGATTGAGGCGGTAGAGAGAATTCTGCCCAAAGGAATGTTTTTGCGGAAAGAAGGCAAACGGAATGACATTTTGGGAAAGGCTCCGGAAAAGTGCGCAGAGCTTTATGAGAGCGAATGGCTTTGCATTTAAGAAGGGCATCTTTTACCGGATAGAGAACGACATGGCTTTCTGCATGAATCTGGAGATGCCCACCAGAACGGTATATTCAAACTGCTTTGTGCTTCCACTGTATGTGCCGACGGAGTTTCGCTATATGACCTATGGTACCCGATTGACCGTCGGGGCGGCGGAGCGTGATGGAGACGCGGAAAACGCGGCGGAACTGGCCGACAAATTGATGTCGATACTATCGAATGACATTTTCCCGTGCTTTCAAACGATCACTTCTCCCGATGCCTTTTTCACTCAGGTGAGTCATCGGGCACTTTTCGCGCCGCACGAATGCCGTATATCCGATGTGTTCGTGCAGCGTCTCCGGCTGGCAACGGCCTTTTACGAAAAGCGGTATTCCGAAATTCCGGAAATCTGCGGCGAGTACATGAAAGTCCTCGCGGACGCTCCGTACCTGACCTCCGGATGCAAAAAGATATACCTTAATGAAGTCCGGCTCTTCCAAAATGCTATGGCGCTGAGCGATCCCGAAAAAGAAACCTTGATGGCGGAAATCATCCGAAAAACCGGACGGGCGTGCTTTGGCCTGTGACAGCCATGGAAATACGGCGGCTTCCGGTGCAAAAACGGCTTTGTCAACCGGCGGTTGACAGATTTCAAGCTGTCAATTGGTGGCTTGCAACCCGGAAAAACGGTACATTGACTCCAACATCACGGCGCGGCATAAGCGCCACGAAACGGAGGAAACGAATATGATCCTGGCGGACAAGATCATCCGGCTGCGGAGAAAGAACGGCTGGTCGCAGGAAGAGCTGGCGGAGAAAATGAACGTATCGCGGCAGGCGGTGTCCAAATGGGAGAGCGCGCAGACCGTGCCCGATCTTGAAAAGATCCTGATGCTCGGCGCTCTCTTCGGCGTTACGACGGACTATCTTCTCAAGGACGAATTGGAGAGTGAGGAATTCACATCCGGCGAGGATTCCGCCATCCGGCGGCTCACGCTCGCCGAGGCCAACGAATATCTGGCCCTGCGAAAAACTGCCTCCGTGCGTATGGCGGCGGCGACGTTTCTCTGCATCGTCTCGGTCATTCCGCTGCTGATCCTCAGCGCGCTCGCCGAGAGCCCGGCTTACGGCATTTTGGAAAACACCGCTTCGGCCGCAGGGCTTATCGTACTGTTCCTCTTTATCGCAGCGGCGGTCACGGTTTTTCTCTCCTGCAGCTTTAAAAAAGCCCCCTATGCGTTCCTCGATGAGGAGCCGTTCGACACGGAGTACGGCGTGACGGGCATGGTGAGCGAGCGGCAGCGGCAGTATAAAAGCACGCACGCTCGCTGCAACATGGTCGGTACGATGCTCTGCATCCTCTCTCCGGTGCCGATCTTCATCGGCATGGCGGAGGGGAGCGATCTTGCGATGATCCTCGCGGTGTGCGGAATGCTGTTCCTTGCCGGGGTCGGCGCGGCGGTTTTCGTTGTGACGGGCGTTCGTTGGGCGGGCATGCAGAAAATTTTGCAGTCCGGCGACTACGCTCCGGCGGAGAAAAAGCGCAACCAAAAGGAGAAGGCACTTTCTGCTGCCTACTGGATGCTCGCTGCGGCTGTATATCTCGGCTGGAGCTTCACGACGACCGGCGACTGGAAGAACACATGGATCGTCTGGCCGGTCGCGGGCGTGCTGTACGCGGCGGTGCTGCATCTTTACCGTCTGTTCACGAAAAGCCGCGAAG
>ERZ1034952.620-NODE-620-length-32201-cov-7.600044_pt1 | contig 32201 bp, 29 predicted proteins | sample MGYA00520625_ERZ1034952 | MGnify/ENA primary metagenome ERZ1034952 (study PRJEB33766, sample SAMN09781773) | gut metagenome | biome: gut microbiome | host: Homo sapiens | place: Madagascar | study: EMG produced TPA metagenomics assembly of the PRJNA485056 data set... | reverse complement strand
GACTTAATCAGCTCATGAACGATACCAACACAACACATTCTGCACTTGCAGAACACCTAAATCTAACAAGGCAAGCCGTGTCTTCATATCTTGACGGCAAAGCCTTTCCGACTTTAGAAAAATTTTATAAAATATGCAGTTTCTTTGATGTGTCAAGCGACTATCTATTAGGTTTCACAAACTCTACACTCAAAGACACAACATTGCAACAATTAACAGATAAAACAGGATTATCTTCAAATACAGTAAAAGTATTAGAGGAATTATGGAATAACGGAATACCACCTAAAGACAATGTTGAGTTTAATATTTTTACAGTTTTTGACTTTCCTATTAAGTCAAGTTTTCACCCGCAATATGTTATTGAAAAAATGCTGTCGGATTATTATTTTATAAATGTTTTTCCGATTGCTCTGCTTCGATACTGCGAAATGAAATATACCCACCGCAAAGAATTAGAAATATACGGCGAAAATACCGCTTCTATCTCTTATGATGTAAAGATAGCAAAATTCATGTTACTGGAAGAAGTGCAAAGATTTATTGATGATTTCTATAGTATTTTAACGATAAAACTTGATGAAAGAACTAAAGAAGTACAAAAATTTTATGAAAAGGAGTGTGAAAAGCATGGCAAAAAAGACTAACACGGGTTTACCCTCCGGCGTGTCCGCTGTTGCTAACCGCCCCGGCTTATACCGCGTGCGGTGTACGGTACACGGGAAAAGTTACAGCGAATACTATCGAACAGAGGAAAAAGGCAAAAAGAAGCTACAAAGCGAACTGCAAAAGGTTGTTGACGATTTCAAAGACCGTATTGAATGTGGTATGCTTACAAACAGCGACATAACCAGTAAAAGCACTTTTGAGCAAGCTGTCAAATGGTTTCTGAATATGCGAAAACTGAACATTCGGGAAAGTACACAGCTTACAGACAAGTTTATATTTGAGCAATACTTAATTCCCCGTATCGGCAAATATAAGCTAAAAGAGATAACCTCGCCAATGATAACAAAACTGCTTGCAGAGTTGTTGGAAAAAGGCGGCGGGGGCGGGCGCGCTACATATTCCGCAAAGCCCGATTTTATTAAACTGATGTATGAGCGCAAGCCCGACAGGTCGGCGGGCGGTTTTAACCGCGTAGCGCGTGAATTGAATATCGGTGTAGATAATACTTTTGTACGAATAAGGCGGGGCGATAACTGCAATAAGGAAATAGCGGAAAAAGTCGCAAAATACTATGATGTGCCATTCTCAACCGCTTTTGAAAAGAAAGTAGAAGTCAAACCGCTGTCGGCTTCTTATGTATCAAAAATCACTTACACGCTGTCGGCGTTGTTTACGGCTTGCGTGAAAAACGGTGTTATATTTCATAACCCCGTTGCAAACGCGACAAAACCACGCATAGGTGAAAAAGATATACCGCCGTATCTCGACAATACAACGATACCAATATTTTTAAATACGCTTGCGGAAATTGACATTGATAATGCAATACGCGTTTCGCTCGTTCTGATGTTAATGCTCGGCTTGCGTAGCGGTGAAGCTCGCGGGCTTCGGTGGTGTGATGTAGATTTTCAAAATAATGTTGTAAGCGTTGAAAAAAATGTCGGTGATACTTTTAACGGTTTAGCTTTAACGGAACTCAAAACAAAACGGTCACGCCGTAAACTTCCGCTTTCGCCCGTGCTTCGTGAAATATTGCTAAAACATAAAGCGGTACAAGATGAACAAGCCCGCAAACTCGGCTCTGCATGGCAAGATAACGGGCTTATCTGTCCGAACTTAACGGGCGGACTAATGGACAAGGCAACACCAAACAAGGCGGTCAAACGCATTTTGAAAGAAAGAAAAGATTTGCCCCAAAATCTGCACGCACATTCCTTGCGACACAGCTTTGTTTCTCTGCTAATATCAAAGGGGCTTGATGTGGTTAATGTTGCTTCACTCGCGGGCGATACCATTGAAATTATAAGCAAGCATTATGCGCATAGCTTTGCAGAGTACAGAGCCGCCGCAATGGAAGTTGTGGGAAAATCTTTTGAACAACTCGGAAACAACCAAAATTATTTAAGTCTTTCGGATAGTTTTTAATGCTCGATTTATCTTTTTAAGTACGAATGAATTTGTAGACAACTTTGTAGTCAAAAAGTTTTGACTACATACAAAAAAATAGTCTACAATACGAAAAATCACAAAAAGAAAAATCGCCACAAACCTTGATTTTACAAGGGTTTACGACGATTTATAAAAAGTTACAAAATGTCAAAATCTACTCCCACTCAATTGTAGCTGGAGGTTTACCTGTTATGTCATAGACTATACGATTAACATGTTTTACTTCATTTACAATACGTCGGCCGACAACTTCCAAAACATCATAGGGTATTCTTGCCCACTCACCGGTCATAAAATCGGTGGTTGTTACCGCTCTTAAAGCCACTGTATAATCATAGGTGCGCTCGTCACCCATAACGCCTACAGACCGCATATTTGTAATAACAGCAAAATATTGATTTATTTTTCTGTCAAGACCCGCATTTGCTATTTCCTCACGGAATATTGCGTCCGCATCCTTTAAAATCTCAAGCCTTGCTTCGGTTATCTCACCTATACATCTGATTGCAAGTCCCGGGCCGGGAAACGGCTGACGCCAAACAAGATTATCCGGTATACCAAGCTCTGTTCCGAGTTTTCTTACTTCATCCTTAAACAAATTGCGTAGCGGCTCTATTATTTCTTTAAAATCAACATAATCCGGAAGTCCGCCGACATTATGATGACTTTTTATTACCGAGGCATCACCGCTTCCGCTTTCTATTACGTCCGGGTAAATTGTTCCCTGAACCAAAAAATCAACCCTGCCTATCTTCTTTGCTTCCTCCTCAAATACGCGTATAAATTCTTCTCCTATAATTTTACGTTTCTTCTCCGGCTCGGAAACACCGCTAAGCTTGCCTAAGAACCTGTCCGCACAGTTCACTCTTATCAGGTTTATATCAAACTGGTTTCTGAAAATCTGCTCGACCTCATCACCTTCATTTTTACGCAAAAGTCCATGATCGACAAATATACATGTAAGCTGTTTTCCCACAGCCTTGCTTAAAAGTACCGCCGCAACACTGCTGTCAACGCCGCCGGAAAGCGCACAAAGCACCTTTTTATCACCGATTTTTTCTTTAGCCGATGCTATAAATCTCTTTGCGTAATCCGCCATAGTCCAATCACCGGAAACACCGCATACATCATATAAAAAATTATGAATCAGCTGTTTGCCGAAAGTAGTATGCTCAACCTCAGGATGAAACTGAACACCGAAAAACTTTTTATCCGGATTCTGAAAGGCAGCAACCGGACAGCTTTCTGTATGTGCTGCAATCTCAAACCCATCCGGAACCCTAACAATTTTATCTGTATGGCTCATCAGGCACTCATTTTTGTCACCAATATTATTAAACAAAGGGCTGTCACCCATGCACAGCGGAGTAACGCCATACTCACGCTTACCGGCATGTTCTACCAGTCCGCCGAGCATATGGCTCATCATCTGCGCGCCATAGCATATTCCCAATATTGGTACACCGAGTTCAAATACGCCCCTGTCTGCCAAAGGTGCGTTCTCTCCGTAAACGCTGTTCGGACCGCCTGTAAATATAATTCCTTTTGGATTATAAGCCTTTATTTCATCAAGGCTTTTTGAATATGGTATTACAACACAATACACATTTTCCTCACGGACTCTGCGTGCAATAAGCTGATTATATTGTCCGCCAAAGTCAATTACAACAATAGTTTCGTTCTGCATAAACAGTTTTCCTTTCTAAAATCCGAAAATAAATACCTATATCAGTTCTCCTCCGGTACGTAAACGGGATAATTGCCGGTAAAGCATGCGTCACAGTGACCGAGTCTGCACCCCGGAACCAGCTTGTGCATAGCATCTATTGAAAGATACGCAAGCGAATCACAGCCTATTTTTTTCTGTGTTTCTTCAAATGACATGCGACAGGCAATCAGATTTTTACGGTTATCTATATCTGTGCCGAAGTAGCACGGATTAAGAAACGGCGGCGAGGATATTCTGACATGCACCTCTTTTGCCCCTGCATCCCTGAGCAGCTTAACTATTCTTCCGCAGGTGGTACCCCGTACAATCGAATCATCAACCATTATTACTCTTTTTCCGGCAACCGCTTCTTTCATTGCATTAAGCTTTATTCTTAGCGCCGCCTCACGCTCTGCCTGTGTAGGCTGTATAAACGTTCTGCCTATATATCGGTTTTTGATAAATCCTACTCCGTATGGTATTCCGGATTCATAAGAATATCCCAATGCCGCGTCCAGTCCGGAATCCGGAACGCCTATTACAACATCTGCATCTGCCGGACTTTCCTTTGCCAAAAACCTTCCGGCATTCAGTCTTGCACGGTGTACGCTTTGTCCGTCTATAACACTGTCAGGTCTTGCAAAATATATATATTCAAATATACATAATGACGACTTATTGCCGCACATCTCCGTATAGGAATGGAGTCCGTCATTATCCGCCACAACAATCTCACCGGGATCGACATCTCGAACATATTCCGCACCGACAGCATCAAGTGCACATGTTTCGGATGCAAAAACCCAGGAATTTTTTATTTTTCCGATACACAACGGTCTGAAGCCCTGCGGATCTCTTGCCGCGATCATTCTGTGCGGCGTCATTATAACTAATGAATACGCGCCGCTGATTTCGCCCATAACCTTTTGCATAGCAAGCGGCATAGAACCGGTTCTGATGCGTTCCTTTGCCATGAGCTGAGCAATTATCTCACTATCGTTTGTCGTCTGGAATATTGCTCCCTGTTCCTCAAGGTTCTTCCTCAGTCTGTCTATATCAACCAGATTACCGTTATGTGCCAAAGCAAACGAACCCTTCTGATAACGCGACACAAGCGGCTGAGCGTTCTCTCTGCGGCTTGCACCGGCTGTTGTATAGCGCACGTGTCCCACTGCCGCAAACCCATTGAGTTCTTTAAGAACAAGCTCGTTAAATACCTCCTGAACAAGTCCCATATCCTTATACTGTATAATCTGAATATTTCCGTCATCACTGCGGTTGTTTACTGCGATTCCGCAGCTTTCCTGACCTCTGTGCTGAAGCGCATACAAACCGTAGTATGTAAGCCTTGAAACATCCAAACCGTCACCATTGTCATAAACTCCGAAAACTCCACATTCCTCATGCAGGTTGTCCGCCATAAAACTCTCCTGATCTATCATCAAAGCACCTCCGCATTTTTTTGAGAGCAAACATTAAATTCCCATCAGACGCTTCATAATCTCCTTATATGCATCCTCAACATTGCCGAGGTCCCTTCTGAATCTGTCCTTATCCAGCTTCTTATTTGTTTCCGCATCCCAGAAACGGCAGGTATCCGGCGAAATTTCATCAGCAAGAACTATTGTGCCGTCGCCTGTTTTGCCGAATTCCAGTTTAAAGTCTATCAGCTTAATACCCAAACCTATAAGATAATCTTTAAGAATATCGTTGATTTTAAAAGCATAATCCGCAATCGTATCAATTTCCTCTTTGGTTGCAAGGCCAAGCGCCAGAACGTGATAGCTGTTAATCAGCGGATCGCCTAAAGCGTCATCTTTATAGCTGAATTCCAGAGACGGGGTTTTAAGCGGAGTTCCCTCCTCAACGCCGTAACGCTTTGAAAAAGAGCCTGCGGCAACATTACGTATTATAACTTCAAGCGGAACTATCGTAACCTTTTTAACAAGAGTTTCGCGGTCGGAAATTTCCTCTACAAAATGCGTCGGAATCCCCTTCTTCTCAAGCATCTGCATAAAATGATTGGTAACCTTGTTGTTTATAACACCCTTTGATTCTATGGTTCCCTTCTTCTCACCGTTAAATGCAGTCGCGTCATCCTTGTAATCTACCATTAAAATTTCCGGGTTATCTGTCTTAAATACCTTTTTAGCCTTTCCCTCATATAACTGCTCCAACTTTTGCATTCCGCTTCCTCCTTATAATTTTAAATCTGATAAATAAACATAGCTTAATTGTATTATAAAAGAGCCAAAAATGCAAGCCGTTTTCCGTTATTTCATCAAAATACGCTTAAAAACAGCAATCTGCACAAAACAAATCGGGCTTTACGCCCTTCGGACAGCCGCTGTTTTTTGTTTATAGCCCGAAATTCCTCTCACAACTCCGCCGACTGACAGTGCACATGTATACAGATTGCTTATCACTATAACTCCTGCAAGAGCCGGCATACCTATCTTTGGAATAAAGGCAAATATAAGCACAAGCCGTATAAGCGAATCCGATATGCTGTAAAACAGCAGAGAAAATTGCTTACCTAAACCGTTAAGCATTGCGCACGACAGCGAATCAGCAAACATAACGGGACAAAGCCATGCCAAAACCCGTACCCACTCCGCTATAGACACATCATGGTATAAAAACCCGGTTAAGGGCTTTGCAAAAATCTCAAATACAACAAGCACCGCAATTCCTGCCATTACACCGGCACGGTATACACGTTTAACAAGACCGATAAGCCTGCTTTTATCAGTAAGCGTATTTCGGCGCGCAATTTCCGGCACAAGCAGAGTCGTGACCGAACCTGCCAAAGTCAGCGGAAAAACAAGCATGGGCATAACCATTCCATAGATAATTCCAAGAGAGCTGACCGCTCCGCTGTGGCTCATACCATACCCCTTAAACGCGCTGACTATCCATACCTCCTCCTGCATTCTGAGTGCCGAGCCCGCAAACGAACTGAGCATAGACGGAAATGAAATTTTTATGATTGCAAGCGGTATACCTCTGCACCGCTCCCCTTTCTTCATCGAAACCGTTTCCCTTAAAAAGAAAAGCGTCAGATACATACATGATGAAAACTCTCCTATGCTTATACCGGCAAAGACAGCAGCACAGCCATAGCTGATTCCGCGCGGCAAAAATATTGCCAGAAGCGTACTTATTGCCGCAAATTTAACTCCCTGCTCCAAAAATTCCGAACCGGCAGGAATCCATGCCTTTCGCGCCGCATAAAAATACCCCTTCAAGCAATAGGATATTCCCATAAACAATATACTCGGCGCAAGACAGCAAAGTCCCGTTGATATTCTTGCATCTCCAAGTACGTACTCAGCTATTGCGTCCGCACCGATAAAAGTAAGCAGAATTATAATCAGACTCAGACACGCAACGCCGTACACCGCTATCTTCATGCTCTGCCTTACCGCACCGTATTCTCTTTGCTCCAGATATTCCGACACAATCTTTGATGTTGCAACGCCGAGTCCTGCTGTAGCAACCGTAAGCATAACACCGTGCAGTCCAAATCCCAAAGCAAGCAATCCAACGCCCTCTGCCCCAAGCTTTACCGAATAATATGTACGAAAAGCAAAATCAAACGTTTTTGCACATATCCCCGAAAAAGCAAGTACAGCGGCATTTTTTTCGGTCAAACTCAACATTAAGCCTCACCCCGTTTTATACATATATTTATTTATATGTAAGCAGGGGATTGACAATACACACGAATTTGTACTAAAATATACAGAGATTGGAGGCAGTGCTATGCTTCATCTTAAAGAAATAATTGTCGTAGAGGGGAAATACGACAAGGAAAAACTTAAAAAAATAACCGACGCCCCAATTATATGCACAAACGGATTTAATCTATATCGTTCCAAAGCGATTATAAACAGCATAAAACAGCTGTCAAAGGGCAGAGGAATCATAATACTTACGGATTCGGATCAGGCAGGTTTCAGGATTCGCGCATATCTTAAAAACTGCCTTGGAGATGCTTGCGCTATAAAGAATGCCTATATTCCTGCTATAGAGGGCAAGGAAAAGCGTAAGGAAAAACCCGGCAAGGAGGGCTTGCTTGGTGTCGAGGGCATAGACGAGGATATTCTTGAAGAAATTCTTGTAAAAGCCGGAATGGAAACCGACGCAGCAGATTTTATACCGGTAACCAAAGCTGATTTTTATACTGCCGGTCTGTCCGGAAAATCCGACAGCTCGGCACGCCGCACACAGCTTGCAAAAAAGCTTGGTTTGCCGCCGCGGCTGTCAGCAAACGGTCTTTTGGAGCTTATCAACCAAACCGGCGGCAAGAAATTGTTTGATAAATTTACTTCTGAATGAGAGATGATTATATGCTTAAACGTTTTTTTTCTTATTACAAACCGCACATCAGGATGTTTGTTCTTGATATGCTTGCATCGCTTATGATTTCCGTCATCGGAATGGTCTATCCGATGGTAACAAACAGGATGCTCAACAGGTATATCCCAAACCGCATGTACTCCGCCATTGTGACTGCCGGTATTATTGTACTGGCGCTTTATATTTTAAGGATGCTGCTTAAATATTTTGTTCAGTACTATGGACACATGATCGGTGTGGGAATCCAGTCGCAGATGCGCCGTGAATTATTTGAACATCTTGAAGGTCTGCCGTTCTCATTCTTTGACGACCACGAAACAGGGCGGATAATGTCACGCATGACAAACGACCTGTTTGAAGTATGCGAACTTGCCCATCACGGCCCGGAAAATATTCTGACCGGCGGAATCATGATTGTCCTTTCATTTATGTATTTATCTTCAATAAATATTACGCTTACCCTGATAATATTTTCGTGCGTTCCTTTATTGATAGTTGTTTCGTTTTACTCACGCAGAAATATGAAACGCGCCTTTGCCGACCGCCGCGTAAGTACGGCGGAAATAAACGCTGCAACCGAAAGCAGTATTTCAGGCATACGCGTAACAAAGGCATACACCAATGCGGAAAAAGAGCTTGAAAAATTTGAGGTCGGCAACGGTCTTTTTGTTGATGCCTCAAGACGTGCATATGACGCAATGGGGAAATTCTTTTCCTCAACCTCATTTGTGACAGATGTGTTTAATGTAATAATTCTGATTGCAGGCGGCTTGTTCCTATACGCAGATAAAATATCGTTTGGCGATTATTCAACATTCATTGTATCGATAAACCTGTTCATCTCGCCCGTTACCACGCTTATCAATTTTATGGAGCAGTATCAAAACGGTGTCACCGGCTTTAAGAGATTTATAGAAATCATGGACGTACCGTCCGAAAAGGATTCTCCCGGCGCCGTTGAGCTTGTTAATCCTCTCGGCTGCATTGAGTTTAAGGATGTAACATTCTCTTATGAGGGTTCGGCAGAAATACTGAGCCACGTCAGCTTTAAGGTTGAAAAGGGACGCAAATTAGCCCTGGTCGGCCCGTCCGGCGGCGGTAAAACCACCATATGCCACTTGATTCCCAACTTTTATAAGCTTGAACCTGGAAACGGCTCTATTATGATTGACGGAAAAGATATACGCAGCTTTACGCTTGACTCGCTCAGACGCTGTATCGGAATCGTCCAGCAGGATGTGTTTTTATTTTCAGGCACCGTAATGGACAACATCCGCTACGGCAGGCTTGACGCAACGGACGAGGACGTATACACCGCAGCAAAACGCGCAAATATACACGATTATATAGTCAGCTTGCCCAACGGCTATGACACCGAAATAGGCGAACGCGGAATCCGACTGTCCGGCGGTCAGAAGCAGCGCATGAGTATTGCAAGAGTGTTTCTTAAAAATCCGGCTATTCTGATTTTGGACGAAGCGACAAGTGCGCTTGACAATACGACAGAGCTGCTGATACAGCAGGCTCTTGACGAGCTTTGCAAGGGCAGAACCACATTGGTTGTTGCGCACCGCCTGTCCACCATCCGCAACGCGGACGAGATTGCCGTCGTTATAAACGGCAAAATTACCGAGCGCGGCACGCATGAGGAACTTATAGCCGCCGGCGGAATATATAAAGATTTGTATTCTCTGCAATTCCGAGAAAATGAATTAAAATAAAAAATCTGCCAAATGGCAGATTTTTTATTTATTAAACTTTACCGTTATTGTTGTTCCATTATCCGGTTCGCTTTCTACAACGATTTCCGCGCCGAGGTATTCCGCCGCATGCTTAACAATAGACAGTCCAAGTCCTGTTCCTCCGGTTTGGCGCGAATGACTTTTATCCACCCGGTAAAATCTTTCAAAAATTCTCCCGATATCCTCCTTAGGTATGCCTATTCCCGTATCACTTACAATAAATGTCGGATTGCCGGCATCGCAAACCTCAACCGTAACACTGCCGCCATCCTTGTTGTACTTTACTGCATTTTCGCAAAGATTAAACACAATTTCCTGCACAAGCCGACCTGCATTTTTTACAACACAGCCTTCGCCCTTCAGACTTATATCTATACCGCGCTTATCGGCAGACGGTTTAATTCTTTCAATCGTTTCCTTTGCTGTTTCGTACAAATCGACCTCCTCAAACGGCATGTCCGCGCCCTCATCAAGCTTTGAAAGCCTGATAATATCATCTATCAGCGCAATCAGTCTTGCAGCCTCTGTACGTATGTTTGAAATAAACTGCGGCATATCCTCCTGCTTTACCAACCCGCTTTCTATAAGCTCGGCACTGCCGGAAATTGATTGCAAAGGTGTTTTAAGCTCGTGTGAAACATTTGCCGTAAACTCACGGCGGTTTCTTTCGGCAAAAATCTTTTCGGTCACGTCAAATATCAGCATTACCGCACCGTATTTGCCGTTTCTGCTGCCTGTTCGGCTTATATTTATCTGATACTCTCTGCCGTTTTGGCTGAATCTCATTTCCCCGCTGCCGTCACGCATTGCCTTGTTTAATGTTTCGGACAACTTTGGGTTTCTTTCTATCTCTATAAACTGCTTTCCGACGCAGTCCTTATCAGTACCGAGTATATTTGCCGCGGCATCATTTACGGATAAAATCTCTCCGTTGCCGGACAGCATAACAAGCCCCTCGTTCATACTTTCCGTAACGGCAAGAAACTCCCTCTGCCGCTGTTTAAGCTCGCTGACCTGATCGGTAATCTTTTCATTCTGCCTTCTGATACGCAGCATAAGCGGTGCAAGCTCGTCATAGACCTCACCATCCAGAGGGTTATCCATATCAATCCTGTTAAGCGGCTCTACAATTTTGGACGAAACCTTTTCTGCAAGCAGAACCGACAATATCACCGCAAGGAAAAATATTCCGACAAGCGGCCACAAAAATTCAATAACAAGCTTTGTTGCCGTCCTTTGAGTCGCCGAGATACGCAGCACATTTCCGTCCGAAAGCCTTTGCGTCAGGTATATTGTCTTTTCAAAAAGAGTTTGTGAAAACCTTTCGCTCTTTCCGATTCCGTTTTCCAGTGCCTCCTTTACCTCCGCGCGCTCGGCATGGTTCTCCATTGCTGCACTGTCCGCGCGCGTGTCATAAATAACCGTACCGTCAGCCGCAATCAAACTCAGCCGATAGTCGCTGCTGCTTAATCCTTTAAGGTATTCCGTCCCCTCATTCTCAACACCGCGTACCGCAAGTTCAAGACGGCTTTCCTGTTCGTTAATAAAAATTTTGCTGAAATATCCGTAGAGTATTCCCACTGTCATAATAAGTGCAATCAGCAGTACCGAAACAGAAACCGCCATTATCGAACGAAAAATTCTTCTTGTCATACGCTCGCCTCCATACGATAGCCGACGCTGCGTACCGTTTCTATCAAATGTCCGTATCTTCCTATCTTCTGACGCAGAGTACGTATATGCATATCAACAGTTCTGGATTCTCCGCAAAAATCCATACCCCATACAATATTAAAAAGCTGTTCCCTTGTATACACTATACCAATGTGCGCCATAAACAGCTTTAAAAGCTCATACTCCTTTAGCGTAAGCATAAGCTTTTCGCCGTCGGCAGTCACCTTATGTTCATCTATATTAAGTTCCAGACCGCCTATTTTAAGCTTACTTTCCTCATTATCTGTGCCGCTGCGGCGCAGAACCGCCTTGATACGCGAAACCATTTCAAGCATACTGAATGGCTTTACCAGGTAATCGTCCGCGCCGAAATCAAGGCTTTGTATTTTGTCGTATTCCATTCCCTTTGCCGTTGCCATTATCACAGGGAGTTTTTTTGTCTGAGCGGTGCTTCTGAGCTTTTTGAGAATTTCAACTCCATCCGTATCCGGCAGCATTATATCCAGCACAACCAAATCCGGGATTTCGGCGTCAAGCGCCTTTAAAAAACTGCCGCCGTCCGCAAAACCGCACGACTCAAAGCCTGTAGACTTTAAAGTATACAGTTCTATATTACGGATATTGTCATCATCCTCAACGCACCATATGGTCATAGACCGACCTCTCCTTTGTGAATTCCCGTAACAGAGAACTCAACCCATTCGGCTATATTGGTTGCATGATCGCCTATGCGCTCAAAATACTTTGAAATCATAAGCAAATCCACAGCACATTCACCGTCCTCAGGTTTCTCCGCTATAAGATTTATAATATCTTTTTTTACTTTTATAAAATAATCGTCAACAGTATCATCGCGTGAGATAACGTCACGTGCAAGTTCTACATCGCGGCTTACATACGCATCTATACTTTCGGTCACCATTTTTATTGCCGCTTTTGCCATTTCGGAAATATCATTCATCGCGATTTCCGCGCTGCCCTTCATAAACTTTATAATCTCCGCTATGTCCGATGCCTGATCGCCTATACGCTCCATATCGGTAATCATCTTGAGCGCAGCGGAAATCTGTCTTAAATCCCGTGCGACCGGCTGCTGCTGAAGCAGCATTTTAAGACACAGGTTTTCTATATCTCTTTCCTTTTGGTCAATTTCCGAATCAATCGGCAAAACATTTTTTGCAAGTGAATAATCTCTATCCTCCAGTGCCTTTGCAGCCATTGCTATTGCCTGCTCACACAGTGCCCCCATTTCTATAAGTTCGGTATTAAGCAGTGCAAGCTGCTTGTCAAATTTACTTCTCATCATCCAAACCTCCCTGTTATATAATCCTCTGTACGTTTGTCACGGGGGTTTGCAAAGAGTTTTTCGGTATCGCCGTACTCGACCAGTTCTCCAAGCAAAAAGAACGCTGTCCGGTCTGATATACGCACTGCCTGCTGCATATTATGAGTTACCATGATTATAGTATAACACTTCTTAAGCTCACTTGCAAGCTCCTCTATTTTTGATGTTGAAATCGGATCAAGTGCACTTGTCGGTTCGTCCATAAGCAACACCTCCGGCTCGACCGCCAACGCTCTGGCGATACAAAGCCTTTGCTGCTGTCCGCCGGAAAGTCCGAGAGCCGATTTTTTAAGTCTGTCCTTTACCTCGTCCCAGATTGCCGCTCCGCGCAGCGATTTTTCAACTATCTCATCAAGTCTTGCCTTATTCTTTATACCGTGTGTCCGCGGCCCGTATGCAACGTTGTCATATACGCTCATAGGAAACGGGTTTGGTTTCTGAAACACCATTCCGATTTCACGGCGCAGTTCGTTTACATCTATATTGCGGCCGAATATATTCTCGCCCTTATACTTGATTTCGCCCTCGGTTTTGACTCCCGGTATAAGGTCATTCATGCGGTTTATTGTCTTAATAAATGTCGATTTTCCGCAGCCGGACGGCCCGATCAATGCGGTTATGCTTTTTTCCGGAATCTCTATATTTATATTTTTAAGTGCCTGAGAGCTTCCGTACCACAGCTGCAGGTTATTTACGGAAATTATACTCATTGTTTTTTCTTCCTTTCAAAGTATTTGCCGACGATTGATGCCGCCGTATTTATAATCAGCGTAAGCCCCATCAGTATTGCGGCTATGGCAAATGCCACACCAAATTCACCCTGTTCCTTTGCATATACATAAAGTGCAACGGTAAGCGTTGCGCCTGCGCCGAAAAGTCCGTGTATCAAATCGTTTAAAGCATGTGCAAAGCCTGCGGTAAACAACAGTGCCGCGGATTCGCCGAGAATTCTGCCGGCAGACAGTATACAGCCCGTAATAACACCGTCAACACAGCCGGGCAGAACAACCGTACGCACAACGCGCCATTTTCCGGCACCGAGTCCGAAGGCGCCCTCGCGATAGCTTTGCGGAACCGTCTTCAGACTTTCCTGAGTTGTACGCATTACTGTCGGCAAATTCATAATAACAAGCGTCAGACTTCCGGCAAGCAGTGATGTCTGCATATTCAAAAACTGACAAAAGAACAACATTCCGACCAAACCGTATATAATAGACGGAATACCGGAAAGCGTTTCCGCAGCGTACTCTATCATTCCCACAATTTTTTTGCTTGCAGCATATTCTGTAAGATAAACCGCCGCACCGACTCCGAGCGGCAAAACAATAACCAATGAGGCAAGCAGAATATACACTGTATTTAAAATATCCGGAAGTATACCTATGCTGTCTGACAGATAGCTTGGACTTGTGGACAGCATTTTCCATGTAATGTTGGGAATCCCCTTATACAGCACATAAACAATCATAAACAATACCAGTCCGCAGGTAATACCGGTTGAGAGCCACATAAGCCATCGCATTACCGTGATATATGTTTTTCGTTTTTTTGATATTGGTTTTGTCAGCATATTACTTCTCCTTATCACGCTTTAACAAAAAGTTAAGCGCCGCATTTATAAGCATAATAAACAGGAACAGCACCAAAGCTATTGAGAACAGCGCCTGTCTTTGAAGCCCGGCAGAATATGACATCTCACTTGCAACAGCCGTTGTCAGAAATCTTACGCTTTGGAAAAGCGACGGCATATTGGGGACGTTTCCCGATACCATCATTACCGCCATTGCCTCTCCTATTGCCCTGCCGACGCCGAGAACCACCGCTGCGGCTATTCCGCTTTTTGCTGCCGGAACGGAAACACGCAGATATGTTTCCACAGGCGTTGCGCCAAGCGCCAGTGAGGCGTCCTCATATTCTTTAGGCACCGCCTCAAGCGCGGTGAGAGAAACCTTTATAACCGACGGCAAAATCATTACCGCCAGAACTATAATTGCCGCAAGCAGACTTGATCCGTCAGGCACATTAAACACCTTTCTTATTCCCGGTACAAGTACCAACATTCCGACAAGACCATATACAACCGACGGGATTCCGGCGAGCAGACTGACAGCCGCCTCTATTACCGTTTTCAGCTTTTTGGGCGCAAGCTTGGCAAGATAAACCGCCGTCATAAAGCCTATCGGCACCCCCAGTACGATTGCGCCGGCAGTACCGTATACACTTGTCAGAATAAACGGCAGTATTCCGAACTGCGGCTCTGCCGCGGTTGACGCCCAAGTCTTTCCGAACAAAAACTTTATCGGCCCTATCTGCGTTATAGCCGGGATTCCGGCTATTATCAGATACACAGTAATAAGAAGTACACTTCCTACTGTTATAAGACCGAGTATGAGGAATATTGCATGGATAAAATTTTCCACTGCGTTTTTGGCATTATGTTTTTTCTTCATAACAATTACTCCGTGCATCAGCACAGAGCAAAATACTCTGTGCTGATGATATTATTTTAGTTTGCCGCAACCGCTCCTGCTGCGCTGATGATTGACGCCGCACCGGATGAAGTTATATAGTCAAAAAATTTCTTTGGTGTTCCGCTAAGTTCTTTATCCTTTTTGGTAACGAGAACAAACGGACGCTGAACAACATACTGACCGCTCTTTACAGTATCCTCTGTAGGCTCAACTCCCCCGACCGAAACAGCCTTAACAGTGTTTTTAACCGATGCCAGTGAAGCATATCCGATTGCATTTGGATTTTGAGAAACCGTTGTAATAACGTCGCCTGTTGAGGTCAGCTCCTGACGGTATTTGCATTTGTCGCTTGTCTTGGTAATTGATTCAAAGCCATCTCTTGTACCGCTTCCTGCCTCTCTGCCTATTAAAACGATTTCTCCGTCTGTACCGCCGACATCTTTCCAGTTTGTGATTTCACCGGTATAGATTTGCGCTATCTGCTCTACGCTTAAATCCTCTACAGAATTCTGTGTATTAACGATTATCGCGATTCCGTCATATGCAAGCACGGTTTCCTGAAGACCGTTTGCCTTTTCCTCATCCTTTAATGCACGGCTTGAAAGACCTATATCGCAGCGTCCCTCGCTTACTGCCGTTATACCGGAGCCTGAGCCCGTCGGATTATATGTAAAGGTTTCTTCGGGATTTTCTTTCATAAAGGATTCACCGAGTGCGCCTATTACCTTTTCCATAGATGTTGAACCATCTGTTGATACGCTTCCCCCGCTTGTCTGCTGTGTTTCTGTTGCCGCAGGCTTATCTGCTCCGTTTTGACTTACGCAGCCTGCCAAAAGCATTACCGCAAGCAGCCCGCAAAGTGTGATACTGATCATCTTTTTCATTTTACAAAACTCCTTTTTTTCTTGTCTTTTTCTTTTTACAAGTATAATTCTAAGCCCGTAAAGTCAAATCCGAAAGGCATGTTTTGTAAAATCTATGTAAAACCGAGAAAATGTAAACAGCATACCGACAGCCGAAAATTATAAAAAACGCTGCCCGCATAAATGCGGACAGCGTATATCATATTTAATTTGCATAACTTTTATAAAGCTCTTCTATTTCCTCTTTTGTTCTTATACTGAGATAAGAAAACGGTTTTTCCAGTGACTTGCGTATCATCTCCAGGCCCTCATCCTTTTTGCCGAGCTTAATCAAAACCTCGCCATATCCGTAATACGCCTCAGGAAATCTTGGCGGTGGATCGTTATCCATCATCTTTTTATAAAGCTCCTCTGACTTTTCGTACTCTCCGCACGCGGCGTATGAGTCGGCAAGATTATCGCAGATAATGTCATCATCACTGTTATAATCATAAGCCTCAAGGTTAAATTTAAGCGCCTTTTCCTTGTCATCGCTCAGATTATAAAAGATTCCGAGGTTCTGATAAACAACAGTGGTTTTATAGCCGCTATCGATTATCTCCTCAAGGATTTCTATTCCGTCTGAAAGGTTGCCTTCTTTCCAGCTTACCAGCGCCAAAAGGTTGTTTATCTGATTGCGCTCCGCGCTTCCGTGTCTTGTAAGGGTTGAGCATAAGCGCAGATGCTTGCGCGCCTCGTCAAGTTCTCCGCAGCGCAGGCATACATAACCCAGCAGCATTTTGTTATTTACATTAAGATTGCCTATTTTATCGGCAATTTTAAAAATCTTCATTGCCTTTGGATAATCACGCTTGCTGTATGCCATCTTTGCGGGTATTGCTGCAAGATTTGCACGTCTTACAACTATATAAATCAGTATTGCCGCAACAATAATGCGCCATATCATAAAATCAGCTCCTTAATACAGGTTATTGACCGTTCTCGGATAAGGCAATACATCACGGATGTTACCCATACCGGTAAGATACATAATCGCACGTTCAAATCCCAGTCCATAGCCTGCGTGCTTTGTGCCGCCGAAGCGTCTTAAATCCAAATAATGTGCATAATCCGCCTCATTCAGTCCCATTTCCTTCATTCTGTCCAGAAGAATATCTAAGCGTTCCTCTCTCTGGCTGCCGCCGATAATCTCGCCTATGCCGGGAACAAGACAATCCATTGCCGCAACCGTTTTGCCATCATCATTCAGACGCATATAAAACGCCTTGATTTCTTTTGGATAATCGGTAACAAATATCGGTTTTTTAAATACCTCCTCGGTCAGATAACGCTCGTGTTCGGTCTGAAGATCCATGCCCCACGATACGGGATATTCAAAATCCTTTCCGCTCTTTTTAAGAAGTTCAACCGCTTCGGTATAGGTAACCCTGCCAAACTCATTGCTCACAACGTTATCAAGTCTTTCAAGCAAGCCTTTATCTATAAAGCTGTTAAAGAACTTCATTTCTTCAGGCGCGTTTTCAAGCACGTATCTGATGATAAATTTAAGCATATCCTCTGCAAGACACATATCATCCTCAAGATCTGCAAATGCGATTTCCGGCTCTATCATCCAGAACTCAGCCGCATGACGGGTGGTATTTGAATTTTCTGCGCGGAAGGTCGGGCCAAAGGTATATATATCACCGAAAGCCATCGCAAAATCCTCGCCCTCAAGCTGACCGCTTACGGTAAGAGATGTTCTTTTGTTAAAGAAGTCCTTGCCGTAATCAACCGCATTATCCTCTGTTCTGGGTATATTATCCATATCAAGAGTTGTTACCTGAAACATCTCGCCTGCGCCCTCACAGTCACTTCCGGTAATCAGCGGAGTATGCACATATACAAAGCCGCGCTCGTTAAAGAACTTGTGTATTGCATATGCGACCAGCGAACGTACGCGGAAAACTGCCGAAAATGTATTTGTTCTGGCGCGCAGATGCGGAATTGTACGCAAAAATTCCATTGAATGACGTTTTTTCTGCAGCGGATACTCCGGTGCGCTCACGCCCTCAATCTCAACCGATTCGGCTTTGACCTCAAAGGGCTGCTTTGCATCGGGCGTAAGTGCCAATATGCCTTTTACGCGCAGAGCTGCGCCGACATTCTGCTTTGACAGCTCAGCAAAGTTATCAAGCTTGTCAGCTTCTATTACCACCTGAAGGTTTTTAAAGTAAGAACCGTCGTTAAGCTCTATAAAACCAAAGTTTTTGGAAACACGCAGTGTACGTACCCAACCGTTTACGCTTACCTCTGCGCCGTCTGTCTGCACATTTGTAAACAACTCTCTTATTTTCATCTGTGTTTCATTCCTTTCAATATGAACTCTATTTGTATTCCTTTATCAGTTCCGCTCTCGGATAGCCGCGGCTGTTTTCAACGCTTGCTATATAAAAACCTCTGCCATAGTAGAAGCGTATAAGCGCAGCTACCTTTGCCGCAGTATGCAGTCTTAAAATCTTTATATTGTTCTGACGCATTATTTTATCCACAACATTCATAAGAATCTTACCGATACCGTTGTTTCTGTGATGCGACACAACCGCAAAACGGCTGAGATATGCCTCTCCGTTGGGCAAAAGCTCTACACGGACAGCCCCGACCGGATCGTCATCTATTCTTACAACAAAAACATTCTTTGTTTCTATATCCCTGCGGATATCGTCATAGGTTTCGTTCAACGCCTCTATATCATAGTCAAGTTCTGCCATCTCACAGTATTTCAAAAATGCGTCCTTCGTAATTTTGTGAATTGCCGGAATATCCTCCTCGGTGGCATGTTTAACCTCAAATGCATATAAGCTGCTTTCCATAAATTATCCCCTCCGATATTAACCCATAAGGGTTGCAAGTACCGCTTTTTGAGCATGCAGACGGTTTTCCGCCTCATCAAATATAACCGAACGCGGGCCGTCAATTACATCCTCTGTTACCTCGTATCCGCGGTACGCCGGCAGACAATGGATAAATATTGCATCATCCTTAGCTTTTCCGAAAAGTTCTGTATTAACCTGATAATCAGCAAAAATTTTTCTGCGCTCAGCCTTTTCCGCTTCCTGTCCCATACTTACCCAGGTATCGGTGCACACAACGTCAGCGTTTGCCACCGCCTCAGCCGGGTCATTGGTGATAAATATTTGGGAGCCTGTTTCTTTTGCATCATCCTTCGCATTTGCCACAACCTCTGCAGCACACTCATATCCTGCAGGTGTTGCAACCGACATATGCATACCTGCTTTTGCACATGCATACAAAAGCGAATGTGCAACATTATTTCCGTCGCCGACATACGCAAGCTTAAGTCCCTCAAGCTTTCCCTTATGCTCATATACAGTCATAAGATCTGCCATAGCCTGGCACGGATGCAGATAATCCGTCAGAGCATTGATAACAGGAACAGTGCCGTATTTTGCAAGGTCAAGTACATCCTGATGCGCATATGTACGAATCATAATTCCGTCAACAAAACGGCTCATTACATTGGCTGTATCATAAATACTCTCGCCTCTGCCAAGCTGCATATCGTTTGCGTTTAAATACATCGGATGACCGCCGAGCTGATACATCCCCACCTCAAACGAAATCCTCGTTCTGGTAGATGATTTTGTAAATATCATTCCCAGCGTCTTGCCCTCAAGAATATGATGCTTTATACCTGCCTTTTGTTCCTTCTTCAGCTTTATTGCCAAATCCATAAGACCGTTAAACTCATCACGTGTTATATCATGTATACTTATAAAATGCTCCATCTCTATACTCTCCTTTTCGCCGGACTGAAGCGAACAGATATTCTCGGTTCTCCGGCTATATAATCTTATTTGCAAACCTCTTTTAATGCTGCGGTAAAATCATCGGCATCCGCCTCAGTCAGAATAAGCGGCGGAACTATTCTTAAAACACTTGCGCCGGCAGTTCCGACTATAAATCCTTTATCGCGCAGAGCCGCGGTTATTTCCTTTGATATATCGCCGTTCAGCGCAACGCCTATTATAAGGCTCTTGCCCCTGACTTCCTTTATCTTTGTGCATACCCCAACAAGCTTTTTAAGCTCTGCCATAAAATACTCGCCGACCTTTGCGGCATTTTCAAGAACCCCATTATTTAACAGCTCGTCCACAACCACAAGTCCTGCACGTGCCGACAGAGGGTTTCCGCCGAAGGTTGTTCCGTGGTCGCCCGGTTTAAATGCCGCTGCAACCTCCGCCTTTGCAACAAAGGCGCCAATGGGGATTCCTCCGCCAAGTCCCTTTGCCATAGTCACGATATCCGGTTCTATTCCGTACCATTCATAAGCAAACATCTTTCCCGTACGTCCTATTCCTGTCTGAACCTCATCAATTATAAGCAGTGTATTATTCTCTCTGCACAGTTTCGCAGCTGCGTCAACATATTCCTTATTAAGCGGAATAACTCCGCCCTCGCCCTGTATAAGCTCTATCATAAGTGCCGCGGTGTTTTCATTCATTGCACTGTGCAGACCGTCTATATCGTTTGCGTCAACATGAATAAACTTTTCTATCAGCGGTCTGTACGGCTTTTGATATTTTTCCTGTCCGGTTGCGGCAACCGTTGCAAGAGTTCTGCCGTGAAAGGAGTTACGCAGAGTAATAAACTCACGTTTTTCCGGTTGATTTTTTTCTACAAAATACTTTTTGGCAAGCTTTATCGCACCCTCGTTTGCCTCTGCACCGGTATTGGCAAAAAACACCTTGTCACCGCAGCTGTTCTTTACCAAAAGCTCCGCAAGCCGCGCCTGATTTTCCGTATAAAATACGTTTGATACATGAGTCAGCTTTGCAATCTGCTCCTGCAGTTCTCTGACCATTCTCGGATATGCATATCCGAGGCAATTAACCGCTATTCCGGCAAAAAAATCCTTGTATTTTTTACCCTCTGTATCGGTAAGTGTTATTCCGCTGCCCTCCGTAAAGCAAACCGGCGTACGCATACCGAAAGTATTCATATAATAGTTTTTATCCAGCTCCTGAACCTGCTGAAGCGTCATGCTATCATCTCTTTTCTGAATTTCTTATCTGGATATAATACCATAAATACCGAAAAATTGCAAGTATGCAGAAACTTAAAATTGCATATAATATTACTTTTCGTATAAAGTTTTTTATAAGGCTATTAACAATAAACAATGCCGCGGCATAAAAGCCGCGGCACAAAGTCAATTTTACGTTTCTATATGCGGAACCATGCCAAGCACCGGAACGCCAAACGAATTTTCAATTTCATCCGGAGTTTTAAGCGTATTGTCAAATAAATCTCTCAGGAAGATTATTGCCGCAGCAATAAACACGCCCAGAAAGCCGCCTATCAGAGTATTCTTCGGAATATTCGGTGAGATAGGCTGTTCCGGCAAATCCGCTGCATCTATGATATTGGCACTTCCGCTTACAACAACCCTTGCAAGTTCATCCGGAGCAAGCTCTAATATGGTATTTGTAATCTCATACGCTATCTGCGGATTAGGATGCTTTACCGCAACATACAATATACCGGTTTCCTCAACATTTGTGATTGTTGTTATTCTTTGTATATAATCATAGTCATAGCCTCTGCCGTTTTTCTCTGCAACCGCCTTGAAAAACGTGTTGCTGCTGAGAATCTGTCCATATGTCTTTGCAAGCTCCTGAGAAAGCATAAGGTCGCTGAGGCTTGTGTCCTTTTGCACATATTCCGTTGAGTTTTTTACATCACCGGTAACATACAAGGTTCCGCTTGCCTGATAAATCGGTGTTATAAAAAATGACGAATACAGATATGCAATTATTGCAAGTATCAGTCCGCTTATCAAAATCAGCGGCCACTTGGGCAGAAGAAGGTCGATAATGTCACCTATTCTGAATTCTTCCTTCATTATGTCAGTCCTTTCAGTAAAGTATCATCGAGCATTTTAACGCCGTATTTTCTTAAATTTTCCCGTTTAAGTCATATTGTATCCGACTCATGTTTAATTAAACGCTCTTATTATATTATAATCACTTGTGTCAACCACTATATCAAGTATAGGTGTTCCTGTGGTTATATCTATAAAGAATACATCACCGTCATAGGTTTTGTCAAGTGTATTTCTGCCGAAAATTTCATTAAGGCTCAGATTATTGTCATTCTTTAAAATCCTCAAGCCTGCACGCATAATAACCTCATTGTCTGTCTTAACAACCATCGACGGATAAAAAGTCCATTCAACCTTGACAGATTCCGGTACAAGCTTTGCTGTGTCTTTAAGGAAGTTTGTCAGCATCGAGGTGAAGTTTACCGCATATTCGTATGAGTCAACAGGTCTGTCTGCTCCGTTAATCGGAGTTTCATATATATTCCACGGAACTTCTTTTAATATATACGCATAATCCGATGCATTTGCCGGATACGGGTACTCCTGTTTAAGCATCGGAGTCGCATGAACGTTTCCGCCGGATTTATTGAGTCCGACAACCTCGTCAAGCTGAAGCAATATGCATGCCGCATCCTTCATTGTAAGCTGCTTATCCGCATTAAGCTTATCCATGCTGTAAAGGCGTATTCCGTTATAATGTGCAAATTTAAGCGCCATCTTTCCCATAGTCGTATCAAGTGTCGCATCGGAATAGTTGCCCTCGCCTATATTGAGTGAGCCTGCAGATTTACGCATAGTGTAAAAGCTGAGCACAGCAACGGCATCCTGCATATTTGCCGGCGAATTCATAAATGATGCCGAGGCTCTGTCTGCACCCAGGCACTCCTGGCATACAAGCATAATATCTTTTGCATATTCTCCGGAAAATCCCGGCTGCTGCTTTAATGCAGAATAATTTATATCAGTCAGCTCACTTCCGAGGCTTAGAGCAATTCTTGCCAACTGACCGTTTGTTATGACGGTATTCTCGTTATACTCCATACCGGTCCGTGCGCCGTTCCAGATACGTTCCAAAACAACAGCCGGTTTTATACTGTCTATAAAGTCAACAGGCTGCAATCCCTCCTGCTCAGCACGGACAATAAGCGCAGTTGCCTCCGCGCGGCTCAGAGTTGAACCAAGACGGAGATTTATGCCATCATCGCCCTGCATAATTCCATAGGTATAGCACCACGCAACCGCCTGGGGCGTACCGCTGCCCTTTGTTACAACCGAGGGAGCGTCAGCAGATGGCTTTCCTGCCAGTTCCCAAAGATATGCTGCAGCCTCATCGCGCGTTGATGCGCGGTCAGGCTCGCTGACTTCATCGGGGTTACCGCCTGCCATTTTGGCAAACTCCCAGCGGGTAACCTGGCTATCCGGCTGAAAGCTGCCATCCGGATAACCATTGATTCTTCCGGCATCAACAAGCTGCTGAACAACACCGTATGCCCAGTGACTGTCCGGCAAATCAGAAAAGCTTCTGTCCGCAAAAACCTCTGTAAAAGTCAATGCAGAACATAAAGCCATAACTATACAAAACTTTTTCATAATTTTCTCTCCTTTATCAGAAAATCTCCTTGTATACAACCTCAGCCGCCTCCGGTGATATGTTGCATCTGAGCCGATATACCGGAACATTCTCCATAAGTCTCGCGCATAAGTCCGCCGCCTTGCTGACCGACCGTCTGAACGGCAGCTTGCGTGCTTCTCCCAGCAGCCTTGCAAACGCCTCTGCGCCGCCTATACGTTCTATCTCGTTTTCCGTTCCTCTTTCAAGCAATACCACCGCCGCAACCGGAGCCGAAATATTGGCATTAAGCTCTGTTTTTCCGCTCCACGGGCTGCCACAGGCATATACCGTACCTTCATCAGCAAAGCTGAGGACAGGAGTATCGTCATTTATATATTCCGTCCCCGGAATATGCTTTATCCATAATCCTGTATGAGTGCTTTTTCCCGTACCTGACGGTGCAGAAAACAAAACCGCTTTACCGTTTGCCACTATACACGAACTGTGCATTACCATTCTGTCATATTCAAGCATCAGACTGCCCATAGCCTGTCCGGCACTTGTATAATCGCGCATGTCATTTTCCTTTACATCCTCCGGAAGTTCACTTGGGCAGAGCAATGAAATCTCGGCATTTTTACCCGCAAAGCGCATAATGACGCTTGCCACGTCATCAAATCCGGGCGGCGTCCGAAACACAACATCCGTACAGCCTTTATATATTTCATCATCAAACGCCGCTATCCTCCACTGCAGGGCAGTCCCTGCATTACCGCTTTCCCGAAGGTACGGAAGTTCTTCGCAGCGCTTAATCTTTATCCTTATATCACAGTTATACTCCCCGTTCTCACTGCCGAAAATGGGGAGTATATAATCTGATACACGCTTTTTAAAGTAATTGCCGGCCCCCTGTATTTCAACATTGAGTCCGGCAATTCTAAACATAATATTCTGCAAATTCATCAGCTGGTCTGTCCGCCGGTGTTCATATCTGCATTGGATGCCGTCATAAGTATTCCGCGGCTGAACCCGGATGTATTTCCCTTGTATACGGTTTTTGGCGTTGCGGCAAGTACAATACTGTTTTCTTTTTCCAAATCAACCCTATGCAAGGCAGGCATTTCAAATCCGCCGGCACCGGCATATTCATAAGCTAACTTTCTCATTTTCATTCCCCCTTATACCAAATTTTTGTACCATTTTATGCAGTTTTTATAAAATTCAGTCAGGCTGTTAAAATAAAAATGTCTATACCCCTTTATAGTCCATCCAGTATATATTTTAAATCAGATCCGCTCTTATGTCAAGATAAACTTATACTAAAAAAATATAACTTTTTTGTTCAATTCATCTTATAATACACTATTTATACCGCTCAAGTCCGCCGTATTCCATCCGGTAGGCTCTGTCGCATAAAGCAACCGCTGTCCTGCGATGCGTTATAAACACAACCGTCTTTCCGCTTTCCTTCAGATTCGTCAGAATTTTCTTTTCAATATTATCCGACAACGCAGATGTGGATTCATCCATAAGCAATACCTCCGCGCCGCTGTATATCGCCCTCGCTATTGCCATGCGCTGCCGCTGACCGCCCGAAAGTCTGCCGCCGCCCTCGCCGAGATAGCTTTCAAGTCCCTCCGGCAATTCATCTATAACTGCCGAAAGTTCTGAAATTCGAACCGCCTCATTCAGCCTTTGCATATTCGGCTTTTCATCAAACAAGGTAATGTTTTGTATAACATTTCCCGTAAGCAGCAGAAAGTCCTGAGGGACATATGCAAACATTCTCCGATAAACGCTTATATCCGGATAAACCTCATCCCCTGCTATAAGCGATATATTGCCGCTGCCCGGGCTCAGCACTCCCGTCATAATATTCAAAAGCGTACTTTTTCCGGCGCCGGATTCACCGGTGACAGCAGTCAGCTTCCCCTTGCAAAACTCCGCATCCGCAGAACTGAGTACCTCCGCACCGCCGTAAGAAAATGTAATTCCTTTAAGCGCTATACAGTCAAGCTTATCATATACGCTCCTATAATCCTTTGCCTCCGGCAGTTCATCATCCGGCAGCTCGTCAAGTTCCTCAAGCCTTTCGGCAGAGGCACAAACGGACATATACTGCGGAAACAGTGACGCAAGCTGCTGAAACGGAGTGGTAACGTCGCCTGTAAGGCTGAGCACCGCCGTGAGCGTACCAAAGGTTATGCTCCCGTTAAAAATACGCCATGCTCCCCAGCCGAGTACGGCATAATAGCCTGCAGTCATCGCTACATAGAAACACACATTTGCCCCGATACTTAACCTATTTTTCCTGACTATGTATTCATATGAGGTTTTCTGTGCAGATTTAAGCTGACGGCAGATTATACTCTGTACCGAAAACGCCTTTATTACAGCAAGGTTCTGAACCGACTCCTGTATAAACGAACGGATTTTTCCCTCGCTCTCTCGGCTTTTTTTAAATACATCGCCGGTTTTTTTGCGATAAACCTTTGCAGCCGCAAGCATCAGTATTCCTGCCGCAACACAAAGTGCCGCAAGTGCGCCGTCAAGCATAACCAAAGCGGCAAAGCTGAATATTATCCTTGCGGAAATTGACATAAGCGACGGAAATATCTCAACAACGCCGTCTGACACAATCTGTGTATCACCCGACATACGATGGACAAGCTCGCCTGAATGAAATCTGTCCGCCGACAGCTTTTGTTTGTTTAAAAATCTGTTAAACAAAGAAGATTGCAGTCTGAACCTCATTTTAGCCGAGGTGTTGACATGCAGCACCGTAAGGCAAACCTGAAGTCCAAGCTGGATAAGGATTATCCCTGCCAGCATCAGTCCGGTATTAAGCAGGCTTCCGTCAGCCTGACCTGTCGCAATATCAACGACCGACTTTGACACCCATGCGAGATATACACCGCATGCCGACGCGCCGACTCCGAGAAATGACAGCGCGGCAATCTGCAGCTTTGATTCACGCACAAGCTTAAAGAAAAAATTTCGTTTCATGTCTGCTTAACCCTCTGCGCCCTCCAGCAGATTTTCCTCTTTCAGTTCTTTTATAAAAACGGCAGCCGCCTCGTCAGCCAGCGCCTTATCTATGCCATACTCCTCAACAAGCGCAGCGCTCAGTCCGCTTTGCTCACATTCCTCCTGCATAAGCTTCCATAAAAACGCACCTGTTGAATTAAGCGTCAGAATCGCTCCGCATTCTTCGTATTCTCCGCCGTAGGGAACAGCTATGTACTCTCCCGCCGCTTCCTTTAATATAAATCCGGATTTTATATGCATTATGCAACACTCCTTCGGGCAGCGCCCATTATTGATTTTATTATACATAGGGCAAAATAATATGTCAAGTTCTTTTACAGCACAAAAACTATGTTCATTTTTATAAATTATGTCCGTTAAACTATAATTGACTTTGCTTTTTAACTGTGCTATAATATCAATAATAAATATGTTTGGAGGTTTTTAAGATGGGTTTTATGGATAAGTTCAGCCTTAGCGGCAAAGTTGCCCTGATTACCGGTGCCTCTTACGGCATCGGCTATGCAATCGCTAAGGGTATGAATGCCGCAGGTGCAAAAATTGTTTTCTGCGACATAAAGCAGGAATTTGTTGACCGCGGTCTTGCTTCTTACGAAAAAGACGGCATAGACGCTAAAGGCTATGTCTGCGATGTAACAAACGAAGCTATGGTTCAGGAAATGGTTAAAAAAATCGAGGAAGAAGTCGGTGTTATTGACATTCTGGTAAACAATGCCGGAATAATCAAGCGTATTCCGATGTGTGATATGACCGCTGATGAATTCAGACAGGTTATAGACGTTGACCTCAACGCTCCGTTTATTGTTTCCAAAGCAGTTATACCGAGCATGATTAAAAAAGGTCACGGTAAAATAATTAACATCTGCTCTATGATGAGTGAGCTTGGACGCGAAACCGTTTCCGCTTATGCGGCAGCAAAGGGCGGTCTGAAGATGCTGACAAGAAACATCTGCTCTGAGTACGGCGAATATAACATTCAGTGTAACGGCATAGGCCCCGGATACATAGCAACACCGCAGACTGCTCCGCTGAGAGAGAAACAGCCTGACGGCAGCAGACATCCGTTTGACCAGTTTATTATTGCAAAAACTCCGGCGGCTCGCTGGGGCGATCCTGAGGATCTTGCAGGCCCTGCAGTATTCCTTGCATCAGAAGCTTCTGACTTTGTAAACGGTCACGTTTTATATGTTGACGGCGGTATTCTTGCTTATATCGGAAAACAGCCGTAATAGAACAGTTGTTTTAAGAGTGTGAAAAGTCTGCGACTTTTCACACTCTTTTTTTATTCTTTCTGTAACCAAAATCCATGCCGCACATATGATAAAGTGAACACAAAATAGGAGGTGCAAGACAATGTTTTCTAATAACTGTTGCTCCGGGGGTAATAACTGCCTTTGGATAATAATTCTTTTAATCCTGATTTGCTGCTGCGGCAACAACAACGGCTGCGGCTGCGGTAACGGCTGCTGCTGTGATTGATTAACAATGCTACATAGTCCGCATTCTGGGCGGGCTGCCGCGGCATCAGCTGCACAAGCGGACGAAACCCGTGTCTGACACGAATCTCGGCTTTCGTCTGCCGGGCATATCGGATTTATCCCTATGCCTATGCCCCTCGCAGGGCGTCTGTACCCAACCATTATTCTTTAAGGAGGTGTAAGTATGGGCTGTTTCGGTAACGGATTCGGAGGCGACAACTGTCTTTGGATAATAATCCTTATCATCCTGATTTGCTGCTGCTGCGGCAATGACGGCGGATGCGGCTGCAACAATGGCTGCTGCTAATTCATATTATCAGTAAAAAAAGAGCCTTCGCAAATTGCGAAGGCTCTTATCTTATAAAAATCAATTTGTATTTTATGTTTCGTGCACAGAACATAGATGCGGACGAATAAGCATCCTACTCTGCAAAATTTATATCTGCAAAGTCCGATGCGTATTTTACAGTCCTTTTGCCTGCTTCAGCGCTTCTGCCAGCTGTGCCGGACATGATGTTCCTCTGCCGTTGCAGTCAATACCGGACAAAAGCTCTATCACCTTATCGGCATCCATACCCTCAACCAGAGCAGCAACGCCCTGAGTATTGCCATTGCATCCGAATGTAAACTTTACATTATGGACGGTGTTTCCGTCAAGTTCAAAATCTATCTGCTTAGAGCAAGTTCCGCGTGTTTTATACGTATGCTTTTCCATATTATCAGTTCCTTTGCTATCTATTATTATTTTCTGCGCGAAGCACGGCTTGTACCTGCATACTTTCCGCACTTATCTCCCCACACCGCAAGAGTTTCTCCATTTGAAATAACCTTTACAACCTCGCACATATTGGGACAGTCATTACATTCAAAGCTGGTAGGCTTAAATTCCAGAGTAAGTCTGTCAAAGCCTTTGAATTCAGGTTCTGCACCTGTTCTTTCGATTTCTTCCTTTGCTAAAATCGCACAGCCGATAGCACCCATTACGTTAAAATACTTTGGTATTATTATCTCATGATTAACCTCATTCTCAAATGCTGCGCGAATTCCTTTATTTGCGGCAACACCGCCCTGGAACACAAACGGCGGCTTCAGCTTTTTGCCTCTGCCGAGGTTGTTTATGTAGTTACGCACCAGAGCAGTACACAAGCCCTTTATAATCTCTGCCTTTGAAAATCCGTACTGCTGTTTAGCTATCATATCGGATTCGGCAAACACTGTGCAGCGCCCCGCAATACGCACATCCGCCTCTGCCGACAGCGCCATATCTCCGAACTGCTCTATCGGAATACCAAGACGCTCAGCCTGATGGTCAAGGAATGAACCCGTTCCGGCAGCACATACGGTATTCATCGCAAAGTCCGTTACCATACCGTCCTGAAGAATAATTATCTTTGAATCCTGACCGCCGATTTCAAATATTGTGGATACCTCAGGATGATAATGCAGCGTTGCGGTCGCATGAGCCGTAATCTCATTTTTAATAACGTCCGCTCCGACCAGAACACCTGCAAGCTCTCTGCCGCTGCCCGTTGTACCTATACCGAGGATGTCGCTGTCCTCGCATTTTAAGGTTTCTCTCAAAAGATTCATACCCTTTTTTACACTCTCAAGCGGCTGACCGTTGGCACGTATATATTGGTTAAAGCAAACCTCATAATCCTCATTCATTGCTATGACATTGGTGCTGACCGAACCTATATCAATACCCAGATAGTATTTCATAAAAATTTCCTCCTGTCCTATACTGCCTGTTTTACGCGATTCTGCGCGGCATTATTTGTTTCTGAGCTGTCCGCCGCCGCAGATGCGGAATTATTTTTTGCATTATGCTTGGACCGTATCAAATCCGAAAAAGCCTCAAGCCTTGTTTTTACGTGAGCCTCTCCCATCTGTTCATCAAGGGATAACGAGAGAATAGGCATATTCAGCTCGTTTGAAATTGCCGGGAATTTACCGAGGTTGACCAGTTCCGGCAGACAGGCAAACGGCATAAGATGCACAACTCCGTCAAAGCCGCGCTGTGCAAAATCAAACACCCATCCCATATTCTCCTTATCATGGCCGCCGCAGTTTATCGGCGCAACCGGATCAGACAGTCTGAATACGCGGTGCGACTTGGGAAACGGCAAATGCGCCGGCACAATATTATGCATTACCCAGTCTGATATATACTGAACATTCTCGACCTCTATTCCGAGGTTGTTGAGAATTTCCTCAACATTTTTGTTTACGGTCGGCTCCATTACAACATATATCTCGCCGACTATTCCGACGCGAATTCTGTCGCTTTCCTTAACCTCTGTTACAGGAATCGAATCAAATATCTCTATTGCCTTTTGATAAGCTTGTTTTGCATCCTTCTTATTCCCGCATTTTTCAAAAATACGGACTATTTTCTGCCACGCGCGGCTGAAATCGCCTATATTCTTTTCATACGCGCGGCGAATCTTCAGCTGTTTTTCAAGCGTATCCATTTTTTTGATAACATCAAATGCAAAGCTTATGTATTTTAAAAGCTTTGGCGTCGGAGTTCCGTTTTTTACAGCTTTAAGCTTCTCGCAAAATGCGCCGAAGTCCTGAAACATACTGTCAAAAACAACCACGCGCACATTATACCCAAGCTCATTGAGAACCTTTTGATGTACGTCAGGATACATGCCTGCGCGGCACGGTCCACAGCCGCCGGAGGTAATTATCATCTCCGCGCCGGCTTCGGCACATTCTATATATGTTCCCATCATCACCTTGAACGGAAAGCATATAAACTCCGGACTGTATTTAACGCCAAGTTCCATAGTGCGCTGTGACGGACGCTGCGGCATTATGACCTCATGTCCGAGCTTTTCAAGCAGCAGCTTATAGCCTGTCACGCAGCCCATATGTGGAAATGATACCTTCATTTACTCTGTCACCTCTGCCTTTTTCTTTAAATGATATTTTTTACGCTTAATCATATCCGTAAAAGCCTCTATTCTGGTCTGCAAATGACTTTCACCGGTATGCTCGTCTATACGAAGCGTCATAAACGGCACTCCGGAATCCGCAAAGTCATGCTCAATCTCCTTGCCGACAACCGAATCCGGGCCACAGCCGAAAGCCGTTATATGTATCAATCCGTCCACGCCCTTGTCTTTTATCATTACGTGTGCCGCCTGATACAGTCTGTCCGCAAATGTCCAGAAAATCGGCCGTGTATTTGTGTGACGGTATTTAAGCAGTTCCTCGTCCGTCATCATGTCAAAGGTAATAATTCTGACCTTCATCTCTCTGAGTTTTTTAATAATTTCCATGCTGATAAACGGATCATAGACGTTGTATATATATCCCAAAAGACCTATTGTTATATCGTATTTCGGAACTTCAAAATTCTTAATAGGTATTTTATCAAACAAAACCATCGCCGCTTCATCAAGAGTGAGTCCGCGTCTGCAATACCCTCTGAACTTTTCAAAATCGGCAGCAGCAGCCTTTAAAGCCGCCTTCATTCTGTGCGCCGGTATATTAAGCTTTTTGGCAATCGGCATATAGCACTTTAAATCAGCAGTATCGTTACGGCGGCAGTCAATCTCTGCCACAATAAGCCGCGCGTCCGGTATGGTCTTTTCAACCAGTTCCGGCAGACCGATATACTTTGGACAGAACCAATATCCCTTTTCTATATGCACAAACCTCGGACAGAAGATGTAATCTACGCCCTTTTCCATAAGGTTTATCACATGTCCGTCAAATATTTTTATCGGCAGACAGATTTCCGGCACGGTGACGGCAATCCCCTTTTGCACCAGGCTTTTACTGGATTTATCCGATATTACAACCTCAAACCCAAGATTTTCAAAAAGTGACCGCCACAGCGGATAATAATACTGATAAAGCAACGCTCTCGGTATTCCTATTCTCATATTGTTCACCCGTTTTTTTAATATAATAATGTGTGTATTACTTCCTAAATATAATAA
>ERZ1034952.617-NODE-617-length-32390-cov-10.914334_pt1 | contig 32390 bp, 18 predicted proteins | sample MGYA00520625_ERZ1034952 | MGnify/ENA primary metagenome ERZ1034952 (study PRJEB33766, sample SAMN09781773) | gut metagenome | biome: gut microbiome | host: Homo sapiens | place: Madagascar | study: EMG produced TPA metagenomics assembly of the PRJNA485056 data... | reverse complement strand
CATTAATTCATTAAATAATTCTTCAATACGTTCTTTTTTATAGGAAGGTTCGTGTAATTGCATCCTAAATTGAATGTATTTTAATTTATCATTTATGGTAGAGTAAGCAGAATAATCATGAATATAGCCGTCGTATTTATATTTCAATCGATAGTTTATTTTTCGATGCGCCATAATAATGCTTTTGAGCTGGCTAGGAACCGTATGCTCAAAAAGGTCAGACCTATTAAATAGCTCTCTGACAAAAGCATCTATGTGAGCAAGCACTTTAATATCATTTATCTTAGAAAAATAGAAAATCCAGCCGTATCTTTTAAACTCACGAGCACTTTTTCCCGGAGCAAGCGCTCCGGTCAATTTCTCATTGACTTCTTCAAGAAAAATAGTTTTGTATAATTCTTTTGTTAGTTTGGGCACCTGATGTTGCCGCCCGCGAAAGGTTATCATGCGCTCTTCGTGTTTCTTTAGGGAGGATTCTACGTGCAATTGTTCATTTCGAAACATGCTTGCCAATGATTGCATGAAACTATCTAAGGTAGATTTGCGAACGGTTATTTTATCTCCCTTAAAGACATAGCCAAGAAATTCATAGCCTGTAGCCTTGGAGCCTGTTATTGTTTTGCCCTCATTCATTTGCAATGATAGCATAGTCAGAAGAGATTTCATTCTTTGCTTGACACGGAGTTCCTTTCTCTTATCATACATAACCAATATATCATCGACGTATCTAACATAGCAATCCGCCATAGAAGATATTTTGCCGTCAAATTCACACATGTATATATCTGACAATATATTAGATATCGCAAGTCCCTGAGGTACGCCTTTTGCTGTCAGATAGCTGTTTGTAAGCTTTTTCTGATAGTCTTTAGGCACAATAGGATTGACTATTGCCTTAAATATTAGTGTCAATATTTCCTTGTCCTGAATCCTTTTCCTCAATGCATTCATCAGAATTTCACGCTCAATATTATCATAGAAGCCAGAGATATCTGTTTTTAAAAAGCTGTAATCCGCAACAGAAACACTAAATTTATTTATCTCTTCAATGATTTGATTGGGTAGCTTGTTTTGCAAACAATCATTGAAGCATTTTTTATGATGCAAAAAGTCTTTTAGCAAAGACAAAACCAATTGGTCTCTTAAGGTTGGAACTGCTATCATCCTTGGAAATTTATTTCGGCCCTTAAGCACTAATACTTCAAGGTAAGGCGTGAATCGATATGTGCCATTTAAGCATTTTTTGTGTATAGTTTCAAATTCTTTATCTTTTCGTTGAGAAAATAAATCTTTGGTGATGCCATCTATTCCAACAGCACGTTTTTGATGAAAACTTTTATTGTATTTCATCTCTATATTTTGCATCGAAAAAATCTTTTCGAAAAGAGCTTTCAAGGAGGATATAGTCATGGCAGTGGCTCCTGAAAATCTCCGACAGGCAAATAAGAAATTCCAGTTCGACTGGCATGTATTAAACTATTTTGTATGCTTTCTTTAAAGCTCATTTTTTGCGTGAAAATTAAATTAAAGAAATGATTCCCATCTATCAAAATCAATAATGTCCTGTCGCACGAAGCTGCTTTGATTGCCTCCGACGTGAATCCACTGATAGAAACCAACAATCCCATTGTATTATCGGCTTTTCTTCTAACTTTGCTTTCAAAAATGTCAATCTCTTGAGAACCGATTGGTTGTTGTGTGAATTTGGTCTCTACAAGAAATGTAGTCCCATCAATTGTAACAGAACCGTCTATCTGTCTGCCATTTTTATCTTTATACGGCTTACTTGCAGGGATATCATGAAACACTGCGAATTCATAAAACCAATTCTCAAAATCATAACCAGCTCTTTGGGTTCCAACCATTTTCAATAAATCAACAAGCTGATTCTGAAACTTTTCTAAACTTTGACAAGAGTAAATAATTTTTTCTCGATTCTCAGTTGCTTTTTTTTGAGCAATACTTTTTTGTTTTTCCTCTTCGATTTTATTATTCACCTTATCATATTCTATTCTTAATTTTTCAACTGCACGGTAAGCATTTTGAATTTTCTCATCAGAATCTGGCCAATCAGACAAATCTGTAAAAGACTTCATTTCGACAAGAGACTGAGATATTTTAAATATGACTTTATGTCCAACCAAATCTTTCCTTGTTATTAGAGCAGAAAACAACCTTCTCAGAAAAGCCGCTTTTATTTCCTCAGGGCTCCAGCTCGCAAGAAAATTCTGACTGATTCCATGCTGAGCAAGAAATTTTCTTAGAGAATCTTTACGCCAGAAAGCCTTCAAGCAAGCGTCCTGAGTCAAATCAATGAAGTAAGGAGATAATTTCTTGTTCATACTTAGAATTATGCCCCATGTTTTCTGCTTAATAGGCACAATAACTTGTCCGCCAGGCCAGTCTTGATTTCACAATCCCAGATAACAATAACTTGCCAGCCGCATTTTTTTAGTGCTTCATGAACAGAATTATCTCGTTTGATATTAGCAGCAAATTTCTTTTTCCAGAATTCTGCATTATTAATTGGCATGGTACAGCGTTTACAACCTTCATGACGATGCCAAAAACAACCGTGAACAAAAATAACTGTTTTATATTTGGGAAGAACAATATCCGGATGACCGGGCAAGTCTTTACGATGGAGGCGAAAGCGAAAACCGTTTTTATGAAGAAATCGCCTGACAATAAGTTCCGGTTTGGTGTCCTTATTATGCACCATACTCATGTTTCTTGAACGTTCTTCTTTTGTCAAGCGTTCCGGCATTATTCTTCCTTGGCATGTTTTTGGTCATGGCAGACGTTGCACAGCGTAATCAGATTTTCTTCGGTGTTTTCTCCACCGTCCGCATGATGATTCACATGGTGCAACTCAAGGTTGTGTCGCGGGTCCGAGGGATTCGCTTTATTGTGATTCCAGCCGCATTCCACACATTGAAAATGGTCTCGCTCCAATACTGCGCAACGAACCGCATCTTTAATGACCCGGTCATGTTCCGGTAATTGTTTCAGAGATTCCAAAACATAAGTACCTATCGGTAAATCCGGACGTCCGGATTGTTTGCTGACAATAGACCAGCCATATTCCGTTCTCAACTCTCGAACACGGCGTGCCCATTCCGTTTTTTCTCCGGCAACATATCTCAGTTCCTCCCCTGAAACCTGCTTCCCGACGTTCTCCTGTAAAAATTTCAGAATCTTATCGCGGGTAGCCCCGCTACCACGGCGAATAGCATTAGCGGTATGCCAGCGGAACGCAGCATCTCTGTCTTGATTGATATCGGTCAAGACATATTCATCCGGCTTCATACCTGTAAACGCTTCCAATCCTACCGTAGATTCTTCCTGAAGCAGTTCTTTAATGGTAACTCCGCTGTAAATCTTCCAACCAAATTGCACCCGCAACTCACGAATGCGTCGAGGATAATCCTGAATCCCGGAAACAACCAAGAGTTCATCGCTTTTTATAACCAAGTTGGGATAGGACCGAAAGTAATGAATGATTCGTTCTCTTCCGGAAGCGGCGATATTTGCCGGAATCAAGGAACAGCCCAAATCACGCAATGTCCGAAAAGCAGGAACAAGCGCAAGAACCTTTTCGCGCAAAGTTCCGTTCAGCAAATAGGTTTCAAAACCTTGAAATAGTTTGATGAGTTCCCGGCGCAGAATATCCGGGTCGCTATTCTTCGGTCGCCTGGCCATCAAATTCCACCTTTATTTTCTCGCCCAACCAGTCTCTGTAGACTTTGCGAAGGGCATTTTGTTTTTCGGTTGTATTTTTACCGTCTAAAGTCGAAATAACTTCCTCAGCAATTGCATGCGCCAACCCGACGGGAACGGCATTGCCGATTTGTTTCGCGATTTCGATTTTCGACCCAACGAAAACGAAATCGTCAGGGAACATTTGAATTCTGGCCGCTTCTCTATGCGTGATGGGGCGATGTCGGTCCGGATGGAGGTAGCGCCCCTTTTCCGGTTTGAAGAACTCTGTGCGGATGGTGACGGAAGGCCTGTCCCACCATAAACGACCGAATAAGTCAGTTCCTCCCTGCTGCTTCTTTAACCAGCATTGTGGAGTAATATCCGGACGGTTACGCTGAAGGTCGAAACGGTTTCCTCCGGGGGGGACCGCCTGGTAGCGTTCCAAACTTATCGCAGTCGGAGTTCGACCGAAATGCAGATTCAAAGGCGGAGCTTCTCGATGGCGGATTTCCGTTCCAATCGGTTCCGGTAAATCACCGATGACTTCGGCAACGGTACGCCAGCGTTTCGGAGCTTGAAACCCATGGAACTTTTTGACCTGCGCCAAACGCTCCGGTTCAAGGTTTCGTGGACACGGCAAACATACCGTTCCATCTTTTGACGCCAGTAAAATAGTCCTCTTCCGAGTTTCTGGAACTCCGTAGTTGGCGGCGTTCAGTATATGCCCGGTAATACTTTGAAAACCTTGTTTCTTCAGCTCATCCAGAATTTGCGAGAATTCCAACGAATCCAGCAACTGCGGAACGTTTTCCATGACGACCATCCGAGCACCGGAAAGACGAACCACTTCCATGTAATATTGCCAAAGTTCTCGACGTTTATCGCCGATTCTATTTCGGTTCAGCAAGGAAAAACCTTGGCAGGGCGGTCCTCCGATGACGACATCGGCCTGCGGAATGAGCTCAGGAGTGTTTTCCACCAAATCGATGATATCACGGCAATCAGCGTGACGGCCATGCCTGTCGAAATTCATCTGATAGCTTTGAATGGCGGCTTTATCGTTATCATTCGCAAAAACGATTTCAAAACGCTTCGTTTCGAAAAAACCTTGTGTCAACCCCCCGCAGCCGCAGAACAAATCGATTATTTTGTATTTTTTCATGTTCATAAGTATTATCAGAAAATCCAGTCCGGCGACAACATTTCTCCAATCCGATGTATTCAGCACTAATATCTTATGGTAATTTACTTCAACAAATCCCAAAATCAATCGAAGTATGGAGAAATTCGGGAGGATTTCCGCATCGGTGAACTTGCCAGCCAATTGACTTGCAGTACGCTTACAACCGAAAATCAAGTCAGTTTTTGAAAATATTAACTTGGTGATAGCTGAGAAATTCAAGTGATGGCAGGAACTTTTCCGGTAATGTAATCTTTTGACCTTCGAAATCCAGTAATGCGGAATTACTTTTTTCACGTACTACGGACTTGGAGATGACGACTCTGTAACTGGAGTCAAGCGTGATGAGTCCTTTGTCGAATGCTTTGTCATGCAGAGCATTCAGGCATAAGCCATTTTGAGGACTCAATCGAATGCTTTTATCGGCATTCCAAGGAACGATATGGCTTGCTACAAGTAACGCCGGAATCTTCATGCCGGAAATGCAACAGGAATTACCGTAATTGGCAAGAATTGTTTTTCGAAAGAACCCTTGTAGCTTTCTGCCTTTTGCCGAAATTACGGTATCGTCTGCGGAGTAACTTATGGACGCGGGAATGTCCTGTGTGAGATTTTCGGAAATGGCTTCTGTTTGTGCTACCAAATTTTCGTCAGCAAAGAACTCCTGCCAAACCTGACGGTCAAGTTTACTGCATTCACTTAATCCTTTTTGCTTCAATGTGGGGTCCAAAAAAGCAAAATTACTAAGCTTCATTGCCACGGAACCAGGAGTTCGTCCAAGATATTCCGACAGTCTGATAATTTCAGGATTATGAGTATGCATTTTGCCGAACGGCAATTTGCAGTATAAATTGAGAACAAGAGCCAACTCTTCTCGTGTCCATCGTTTTCGTTCACTCATAATTTTTTTCCTGATTGCGAATAGGGTATCTTTCATATTTAAATATAGCATTTTCAAGAACGAAAACAAGCATCTCTTCTTTCTCTATCGTGATTTCTTTATTGCCCCTCACCTGATAGTTTTCTGCGCTTTGGGCGAGAGATGAGGCTATATGAAAGTGGGACGCAGTGAGTCCCGAATCCCCAATAGTTACGAACTGGGTCGCAATACATTGTCATAATCCTCCCTGTTCAAGCTGCGGGTAATAAGCAGAGATGGAATGGGCAGTCACGTCATGCACAGGAAGAGAAATCAAATTGTTCAGAGATGGTCGGCATAGCAGATTTGCTCCCCCAGGTCCCCACAAGTTAAAATAAGGAAGTCTCTTATTTTAGGAAAAGGCATTATCTTAAAATAATGGAATGGACTATTTTTATTTTTCTATTTCCCCCTTAAGCAACCATAAAAATCAATAATTTTGCTGTTTTTCTCTTTCGGCGCATAAGATTTTCGTTTTCTGTCCGCATTAGGTAGCAAAGGTCGATGACGATGGGCGTCAGAGACGGGCGGAAGCAAACGAAAGGAGACAGAAAAAAAGGATAGCGTTCCTTCGAAAAAACGTGGCTGTTTGAAAATCGGATAGAACGAAATCGGCATGGCATCTTAATATCAACAAAAAATCAGGAGAAAACAACATGGAAAAGTCTATCAATATGACCACAGAGAACTGCAAGGATATCCCGATGGAATTGGAAAATGTGAATAAACAAAGCAATGAACAGGAGATGGTAAATATGGCCTTTCGGCAAATCTTGAAAAATGCGAAAACGCTCACTCCCGACCCGGCACTTATTGCTTATTATGAACGTGGGCGGAGACAAAACAAAAAGCACCGTAGTTTCCGTTTTACGAAGAGTGGCTGCCAGAAACAATATATGCGCCCCAATCTCTTCGGAATATCACAGGAATTTCAGGGCTTTATTTCCCAAACTCCGGCGATGTCGGCTATTTGCGAAATGAATAAGTTTATGGTGGATTTCAGGCGGCACGAGTGTAATATCGGGAAATTCGCTTTCGGTGTACCACGTTTCATCCACGGGACGCTTCAGGAAATCCCGTTCTGGCTTGTCGGAGAAATCTTGGACGAAGACGAATGGACTTTCATCATTGGGTCCGGTAAAGATGGCAAAAATGGCCGTGCGTTCGACAAGGATGCCAGCATATATTCCTACTTCAAAATCATGGACAGTATGGAAGAGCTGGAAACTATGGTGGAAATCTTTGAAGATTATCTTGAGGAAATTTGGAAAAAGTTGCAATATTGCGAACCCTACTCCGACCTCGGTTTCCAGATGTACCTCGAAAAGAACTCTCCACGGGATTTCATTGCAAAACATTTTTCGGCAGAACCGATGACGGTAATCATTCAGCGGTAACTGGAATATCAGAGCCCTCTTCGGAGGGCTTTTTCATTTACAGGGAGGTATTTTTTATGGTTACAGAATCAGATGTTCGACAGTTTATTGCCGTTGTTTCCGCATTGGCGGACAACAGAGCCATTCATCAGGAATTGGCGGAAAAGGCGATTCGGGCAGTAGCTCGGCAAAACGAGATGGTTCTTCTGACCCGGCGGGAGGCGGCCAATATGTTGAAATGTTCAGTCAAGACGATAGACCGGCTTTGTGATGAAGGAAAGTTGCCCCGGATTCGATACAGCAAACGGAGCGTCCGAATTCGTCTGTTCGATTTGAAAGCAATGTCGGGACTATAATCTTTCAGCCCTCTTCGGAGGACTTTTTGCTTTTGAGGAACTTGAAAAAGAGATTGTCATGCAGTATGTTATTTATGGGTTCCGGGGAGATAAGATATCAACTGGAATGCCGTTCTTTAAAGGTATCGGCTTGTGCCAATATTGTAGCCAATATACCGTGTTTTTTGATGTTTCAGATTGTTCGATTGAGCTCAAACCGATGGCTCTGAGGGGCGTTTTTCGCGCTCCGGAGTAGAAGGTCATGAGTTCGAATCTCGTCGGGTGTACCATTTTTTTTGTCTTCATTTCCCGTCAATGAGAGCCGGCCGGCCGATTTTCTCCGGGCGGTGAAAGCGGGAGCGGCGCTTTCGGGCGGCGGATCGGCCGGGCGGCGGGAGTCAGCGCGGGAACACGTCGGCGGCGGAGAGCTGCTTGACCGGGCCGAAACGTTCAAGCGCTTTCCGGTCGATCGTGTCGGCATCGCCTACCACCAGAAGAGCGCGGGGCTTGTCCTCGATCTCCTGACGGTAAAACTCCAGCAGGTCGAACACCGACGCATCCTGCAGCTGCCGGTAGGTCTCTTCGCGGTAGTTCAGCGGCAGCCCCAGCTTCCGGTAGTTGTCCGCCAGTGAAAACAACCGCTCGTCGAGCCAGCGTTCCGCGGCCTGGGATTTTAGCAGCGTGTCGCGGCTGTTCCCGATCGCCGCCAGATCGACGGGAAATCCCATCGATTCGACCGCCTTCATCGCGTCGGGGAGCTTGTCCGCCTGAGTGGAAAGGTAGGTCACGAAATAGTGGTTCCCCGCCGGATCATCCGGCGTTCCGTAATAGGAGTAACAGCCGTAAGCCAGCGAGTTCGATTCGCGCAGCTTCCGGAACGTGACCGACGCCATGCCGCTGCCGTAATAGCTGTTGAACAGAAAACGCGTTCCGACATCGTCCGGATTGTATCGCCTGCCGCTGGTCAGGTAGAGCAAATGGAGCTGGCTGACGTTCGGAATATGCACGAGGTAAACGGCCGGAGTTTCGATTTTCTTCTCCTCCGGCACAAACGGCAGCGGCGGCCGCTTTTCCGGCAGCGGCAGCGGCAGCAGCTCGCCGACAGTCCGCTTCAACTCCGGCAGCTCGGGGCCGTAGTATTGAATCCGGACCGGATAGCTCTTCAGCTCCCGGAGCAGGGAGGCGACTTCCGCAGGCCTGACTTTGTTCAGCTCTTCGGAGGAAAGGTTCGATTTCTCCAGATACTCTCTGCCGTAGCGGACATAGGGCAGGAGTCCGTCGGCAAGGACGGCATTCGGATTCTCCTTTTGACTCTTGCGGGCCAGCAGAATCCGGCTGACCATGCGTTGAAGCGCCTCATCGTTGACGGCGGGACGGGTCAGCAGCTCTTCCGCGATTCCGGCAATGGCGGGCAGGTTCCGGGCAAGCCCGTTGATCGTGACGACCGTCTCTTCCGGTCCGGAGGAGACCGAGACCGAGCCGGCCAGTCTGTAAAGCTCGAGTTTCAGCGCTTCGGCGGAACGGGTTTCCGTGCCGGCGACCGCGCTGTAACCGCCGGCCAGCTGCCAGAGGCGGTTGTGGCGGCTGCCGACCGGAAAGACGTACCGCAGTTGAAAATAGTCGTTCCGGGTGTTGGGAATCCATTCGAAATCGGCGCGGCGCCGGACCCGGACCAGCTCCCCCTCGAACGGCAGCCCGGCTTCGACGCACAGCTCGTCACGGCGGATTCCATGCTCGAGATCGGGAAATTCCGGACGGATTTCCGCAACCTTCATCCGGCTGATTTCGCGGAAGAACTCCGAATGCCCTTTCGCGGTTTTGAGCGGCGTCAGCGGCGGCTTCGGCAGCTTTTCGCCGGGAGAAAGCGGGCCGTTCTTCCGGTAGAGCACGATCCGGTCGCCGGTCAGATGCTTCCGGGCGAACTCCATGATCTCCGCTTTGGTGATCGATTTCCGGCGGGCGGGTTCATTTGCCGCATCCGGCCAGTCGATCCGGTCCAGATAGCTGTCGAGCAGCCGGTCGGCGCGGAATTCGTTATCCCTCAGCGAACGGGCCAGATCGAATTCGGCATGGTCGCCGATCGCCGGCAGGAGCCAGTCGGGGAAGTCGCCGCGCTTGAGTTTTTCGATTTCCGCGTCGAGCAGCTTCAGCGCCTGTTCGGGAGAGTCTCCCCGGTTCGGCACCGCGTTGACGATCAGCATGCCGTAGACGCCCGGCTTGCCGCCGGCGCCGGCGGCGGCATCGGCGACTTTCTGCGGAATCGTCAGATTCTGGTCGAAGAGTCCGGCCGAGCCGTTGGAGAGAATCCGGGCGGAAAGCTCGAGCAGGTCAAGCTCCCGCAGCCCCGGCCGGTCGAGCCGCCAGACCGCGCGGCACATCTCATGTTCCGGCGTGATCAGGGTATGGACGCTCTCTCCCCGGAGCGGTTCAAGCGGCGGCAGCCCGGATTCCGGGACTTCCCCGGCCGGCAGCGTGCCGAAGGTTTCCTCGATCAGCCGCAGGGCGGAATCCGGATCGAAATCGCCGGCCAGCACGATGATCATATTGCCGGGAACATAGTAGCGGCGGTAGAACTCCATCACCCGGCGGGGCGACGGATTCTTCAGGTCTTTCGGCAGGCCGATCACCGGACGGCCGTAAGGGTGGTCCGGGAACAGCGTGGAAAGCATCAGCTGGCTGAAGCGCGCGCCCGGCCGGTCCTGATAGAGATTGAACTCCTCGAAAACCGTTTCCAGCTCCGTGTGGAAGCCGCGGAACACCGGGGAACGGAACCGGTCGAACTGGAGCCGGATGAATTTTTCCAGCTGGTTGGCCGGCAGGCTGTTGAAATAGACGGTCCGGTCGAGGCTCGTGTAGGCGTTGAGGCCGCTGCCGCCCATCTCGTTGATCGCCTGCACGAATTCGTTCTGAACGGTGTATTGGCCGGCCTGCGCGGAGAGCCGGTCGATCTCCCTGTAAAGTTCCTGTCTCTCGTCCGGGTCCCGGCTGGCCTCGCGGCGGTCATACAGCTTCTCGATCTGCTCCAGCAGAGGCCGTTCAGCCCGGTAGTCGGTCGTGCCGAGCTTTTCGGACCCTTTGAAGAGCAGGTGTTCCAGGTAGTGAGCGAGCCCGGTCTTGTCGGCCGGGTCGTCGCCGGAACCGACCCGGAAGGCGATGCAGCCCCGGATGTTCGGCGTCTCCCGGTTGACCGAAAGAGCGACGGTGAGACCGTTGTCCAGCCGGTAGATGCGAGCCTGAAGCGGGTCATCCGCCAGCGGCGTCCCGAAAAGCGGCCGGGCTCCGGCAGAGAGCCCGGTTGCGAAAACCATGCACAGCAGCAGGGCGAAAACGAATTTGTGAAACATGGCGCCTCCTTGACTGAATGTTTTTTTCAACATAGTGCTTCGGAAGCGGAAAATCAAATGAAAACCGCGGCGTTCTTCACGCAACCGTCCGGCGGAAGCGGATCCAGGAGATCACGAACAGCGCCGAGCCGATCACGGCCAGCAGCAGGAACGGTTTCCACACCACATCGAAACCGGCCCCGCGGTAGAGGATCGCCTGGCTGAACTCCACGAAGTGCGTGGTCGGCGCCAGCTGCATGACCCAGCGGACTCCTTCCGGCATGCTCTCGCGGGGCGTCATGCCCCCGGAAAGCATCTGCATGGGCATCAGCACCAGAATCAGCAGCATGCCGAGCTGGGGCATGTTCTGAGCGACGGTCGCCAGAAAAATTCCGAGGGAAGTCACCGCGAAAAGGTGCAGCGCCACGCCCAGCATGAAGAGCGGAACGGAGCCCTCCACCGGAACCTGAAGCATTCCGTGAATGACGAAGATCAGCGAGCAGCCGGCAGCGGCCATGACCACCAGCGCCATCGACCACACCTTGGAGGCCATGATTTCGAAGGCGGTCACCGGCATCACCAGGAGGTGTTCCAGCGTCCCGTGCTCCCGTTCGCGGATCAGGGCCGCGCCGGTCAGGATGATGGCGAGCATGGTGATGTTGTTGATGAGTTCCATCACCGACCCGAACCACGCCTGGGTCAGGTTCGGATTGAAGCGGTTGCGCGTCACGATCTCGACCGGCTGCGGAGCGGAGGGATCGTTCCGGTTCACGAACGAACCGACTTCGTTCATGATGATCTCCTGGATGTAGCCGCCGCCGGTGAACGCCTGCGACATGCGCGTGGCGTCGATGTTGAGCTGGATCTCCGGCCGGTTGCCGGCAAGGACGTCCTTCTGGAAATCGTAGGGGATGACCAGCACGAACGTGTATTTGCCGTTGTCCATTTCCGGATCGATCTCGGAGCGGTCGATTCGCGCTGCCGGCAGGAACATCGGCGGGAAAAAGGCGTCGGTGATGCGCCGGGAGAGCTGCGAATCGTCCTCATCGACCACGGCCAGAGCCGCATTCGAGATGGAGTCCGGGGCGGCCGTCGCCGCGACGTAGACGCCGAGCGTGAAGGTATAGAGAATCAGCGCCAGCATCAGCGGGTCCCGCACCAGCCCCCGGAGTTCCTTCAGACCGAGCTGAAAAATGTTTTTGATCTTCTGCCGGACGGCGGCGCGGCGCGTTTTTTCCTGCTGCTTCATCCTCACGCCTCCTGCTTTCTCAAAACGGCGATGCCGAGCCCCAGGATGATCGGAACCATCACAAGCATGCAGAAGAACGGCACGTGGAGGTCGGAGAAATTCAGCGCCTTATTGAACACGCCCCGGCTGATGAGCAGCATGTAGGTCGTCGGATAGATGCTGCCGATGAAGCGCCCGAATCCCTCCAGCGTCGTCACCGGGTTGATCAGGCCGCAGAACTGAACCGCCGGCAGCATGGTGCCGATCATGGTCAGAAAGATCACGGCAATCTGGCTGCGCGTCACCGCCGAGGCCAGAAGCCCCATGCCGGTGGAGATCGTGCAGTACACCGCCAGCGACAGCACGAGCGTCGGAAGGCTGCCCTTGATCGGTACGTCGAAGATCGTCACGGCCATCAGGAGAAGCAGGAGCGCACTCAGCGAGGAGAGCAGGATATAGGGCAGCTGCTTGCCGAGCAGGAACTCCGTGCGGGTCAGCGGCGTCACGTACAGATTGATGATCGACCCCATCTCTTTTTCACGGACCACGGCCAGCGCGGCCAGAATCGCCGGAATCATCAGCAGCAGGATCGGAATCACCGCGGGCACCATCGCCGGGAGGCTCATCACATCGGGGTTGTAGCGGTAGCGGGTTTCGATGGAGGCGGCCGCCGTCGCTCCGGCCGCGCCGGAATGGTATTTGGCCCGGTCCGCCAGCCAGGAGGCGTGCATCGCCTTCACGTAGCCCTGAATGGTCTCCGCCCGCGTGGGCATGGCGCCGTCGATCCAGAACGCGACCTGCGGGGAATATCCCTGTTCCGCCATTTTGCCGAACTGAGGCGGAAACTCCACCACCAGACTGACCTCGCCGCTCCGCATCCGGTAATCGAGGTCTTCATAGTCCCGGATCGGCGGTTTCTCCACGAAATAGCGGGAGCCGGCGATGTTCAGAGCGTAATTCCGGCTCAGTTCGCTCTGGTCGCGGTCCAGCACGGCGAACGAGAGGTCCTCCACGTCCATGCTGATGCCGAACCCCATCACCAGCATCAGGAGGATGGCGCCGAACAGCGCCAGCGTCAGCCGGATGGGGTCCCGGCTCAGTTCGAGGCTTTCACGCCAGCAGCAGCTGTACCAGCGCCGGAGGTTGAACAGGGAGGGGAGAAAGCGGTGCTGTGCTGCGCCATCCTCTTCCTGTTCCGCGTTTGCCGTCAGCGCCATTTTCTCCGCCGGAGCCGTTCCGGAGGCCGGTTCCGCCTCGCGCAGATAGTCGATGAAGGCCTCTTCCAGCGTGGCCGTGCCGCGCGCCTTCACCAGCGCCGCAGGAGAATCGCAGGCGAGGGATTTCCCCGCGTGCATCAGGGAGATGCGGTCGCAGCGTTCCGCCTCGTTCATGAAGTGGGTGGTGATGAAGATCGTCACCCCGTCACGCCGCGACAGTTCGATGATAAGCTCCCAGAAACCGTCCCGCGCCACCGGGTCCACTCCGGAGGTCGGTTCATCGAGAATGAGGATCTGCGGCCGGTGCACCACTGCCGCGGCCAGCGACAGGCGCTGCCTGATTCCGAGCGGCAGGGAGTCCGGGAGGCTCTGCGCCACGCTTTCGAGCCCGAACCGCTTGAGCATCTCCTCCACCCGGCCGGCGACCTCCTCCTCGGGGATGCGGTAAAGCCGGGCGTAGAGGAGCAGATTCTGACGCACGTTCAACTCGCCGTACAGGGAGAAGCTCTGGGTCATGTATCCCAGCTGCCGGCGCACCGCAATGTCGTCGTCGCCGACCGGCTTGCCGAAGAGCCGCGCTTCCCCTTCCGTGGCCGGGATCAGGCCGGTCAGCATCCGCATGGTGGTGGTTTTGCCGCAGCCGTTGGAACCGAGAAAGCCGAAGATCTCGCCGCGGCGGATGCGGAAGCTGACATGATCCACCGCCGTGAACGATCCGAACCGTTTGGTCAGGCCGCGCGCCTCGATGGCGATATCGTTCTCACCGCTCTGCGGAAGCGGCGGTACGACGAGTTCCCTGTGGGCCGCCCGTTTGGTTTCGGGCAGGAGTCCGATGAAGGCTGCATCGAGATTGTCGCTCCCGGTCTTTTCGAGCAGCTCCTTCGGAGAACCGGTATCGAGGATCCTGCCGTCGTCCATGGCGATCAGCCAGTCGAACCGCTGCGCTTCGTCCATATAGGCGGTGGCGACGATGACGCCCATCTCCGGCTGCTCCGCCCGGACGCTGTCGATCAGATCCCAGAACTGGCGGCGCGCCAGCGGGTCGACACCGGTCGTCGGCTCGTCGAGCACCAGCAGATCTGGATCGTGGATCAGGGCGCAGCAGAGTCCGAGCTTCTGTTTCATGCCGCCGGAGAGTTTTCCGGCCGGCCGGTCCAGAAAGGCGTGGAGCCCGGTGCTCCGGGTGAGCCGGTCGATCCGGCGGCGGCGCTCGGCGGCGCCGTGACCGAAAAGGCGGGCGAAAAATTGCAGGTTCTCCTCCACCGTCAGGGTGAAATAGAGGTTTTTCCCGAGTCCCTGCGGCATATAGGCGATACGGGGGCAGACTCGTTTGCGGTGCGTCCGGCTGCGCATGTCGCCGCCGAGCACATGCAGTTCCCCCGCCTGCATGGCGTGCGCGCCGGTGACCAGCGACAGCAGGCTCGATTTGCCGACGCCGTCCGGCCCGATCAGGCCGACCATCAGGCCGGGGGGAATCTCCGCCGTCACCCGGTCCAGAGCCGGTGTCTTCCCGTAATGCAGACTCACGTCCGTGATCCGGACGACCGGCTCCCCGGACCGAAGCGGCTCCGGGGGGCGTGCGCTCATAACTCCCTCTTCTTCAACTGCAGGGCCTCGGGCCATTCCGCCGCGGGATCGAGTTTGACCCAGGTTACGCCGGGAATTCCGGTCTTGACCAGTTTGATGTATTTCCGGAGCAGGGCCGGATCGATGCGCGCCTTTACGCGGAACATCAGCTTCTGCCGCTCGCTCTGGGTCTCCACCGTTTTCGGGGTGAACTGCGCGACGCTGGCCACATAGGAGACCTCGGCCGGGATGGGAATATCCGGGATGGCGTCGAACACCAGCCGGACGTCCGCTCCGAGAGAGACCTTGCCCGCAACCTCCTCCGGCAGGAAAAAGGTCATATATACATCGGTCAGGTCCACCAGGTTCAGCACCCGGCCGCCGGCGGAAAGCACTTCGCCGGGCTGGGCGATGCGGTATTGGATGCGCCCTTCGCGGGGCGCCGTAAGAAGGCTGTCGTCGATGTCGGCCTGAATGCGGGCGATATCGGCATCGGCGGCTTCGATGGCGGCAGCCGCGCCGGCCGCCTCCGCTTTGGCCACTTCGATGGCGGCGTCGGCCTGCTTCAGGCTGGCCTGCGCCGCCGCCAGCTCCGCCTCCGCTGCGAAAAAGGCGGTCTCGGCATCTTCATACTGCTGTTTTGAGGTCGCGTCGGCCTGATCCAGCAGCTTCAGCCGCTCATAGCGTTTCCGGGCGCCGTCGAGGCCGCTCTTCTTCTGGAGGACGACGGCTTTGGCCGCCTCCTTTTCGCTGAGGCGGACTTCGATGGTCGCCCTGGCGCTGGCTTCGGCGGTCACCGCCCGGCTGTGCTGGGCTTGGGCCTGCGCGAGTTGCGCCTCAAGCACGTTGGTCTGCATCCGCGCCAGCGGCTGCCCCCGGGTGACGAAGTCGCCCTCGTTGACCATGACCTCCTCGATCCGCCCGGCAAGCTTGGTCGCAATGCTGACCTCGGTGGCTTCCAGCCGGCCGTTGCCGGAAACCAGCCGGCCGTTGCCGTTCTTCCCGGCGTCACTGTACTTTTTATAAAAGAAATACCCTGCCGCGGCCACCGCCGCGATCACCAGCAGCAAAATGATTTTCTTCACCGATCCGCCATCCCCGCCTTGAGTTCCGGAGCCGGTTATTGAAGTGCCGCTCCGCTTTTTGATTTCGTCAATTTGAATACTCTATCACGGAATTGCGCCGGTTTCAAGTCCGGAAAAAAGAATCTGCAACGGCTTCCGGTTTCCCCCTGCCGGAGTCCGTCAGCGGCTTCGTTCCGGTTCGGAGAAATATATCTGGAGTCCGGAGACGCGCAGCGCCGCCCGGCCGGAGGTCACCGCTTCACCCTGTGTGCGGGGCACGGTGATTTTCGCCGCTTCGTTCCCGTCCATCGTGCGGAGAGTGCCGGTGACGGCCGTCCTGGATACGGCGATGCTCATCCGGTAGTCCGTGCCGTACTCCCAGCGGAAGTCGGAGCGGTGTTCGCCGGGGGCGATTCCGTCGGCGGCTCCCCAGCGGCCGTCCTTCTGCTGTTTCAATTCGAGGAATCGGCGGCCGCCGCTTGCCGCCGGGGCTTCGCAGAAAGAGAAAAGGAAGTAATTCCGTTCGTCGCGGCAGACGGCGACGCCGCCGTTTTTCCAGACTTTCTCCGGAGCGCGGCTCCTGACCGGACGCACCTTGCATTCAAACGTGAATTCCCCTTCCAGCGCAAACTCGGGCAGCTCGTGCGTCGCCGCCCATTTTTCCGCACTTCCCGGCGAAATGACTCCGGCGGGAATCTCCTGCGTCGAACCGGGAACCAGATGAACCGTGCTGATGATCCGCCCGTCCGCAGGCACGGCCTGTTCGTAGGCGACGATGCGCCGCCCCCGGTTCGGAGTGTCCCACTCCGCCTCGAGCTCCTTTGTCTCCGTGATCTTCCACGTCCCCGGAACCGGAGAATCGACCGACAGCCGGAGTTGTTTGCCGTTTTCGGTCAGGAGGAGCTCCGACTGTTCGACGGTTGCGGCGGCTCCGGTCAGCATCTGCCGGCGGAGCACGGAGCCCGGCCGGACTCCGGCGACCCGGTCCGTGATGTCGACGCTGCGGTCCGGATTCAGCCGGAAGGAGCGGGTCACCCGGTCGGCCCGGCCTTCGTAGAGGTCCGAAAGCTCGACGACGACGGAGTTCTCCGTGCATTCCAGGATATGCGCTTTGTGCTTTGCCGCCTGGAGCTGTCCGTCGATCAGCAGGATGTTGTGGCTGAAGGGGCCGATGCAGAAAATTTTCCAGCGGTCGGAGTCCTGCTCCGTGTTCCACAGCTTCATGCCGCGCGACAGGAAATTGTCGTAATTGTTCCAGCCGATCTCCTGCGCCCAGCGCACGCCGTCCGCCTCATAGACGAACGAACCTGCGTCCATATGGCCGTGCGGCCAGCTCGGGCTGCCGGCCTTGACGCCGAGATAACCGGCTTCCGGCTCCCAGCCGGTGCGGAGCATCGCGACCGGCACGGCTGCCTCGTTTCCGCTGAAGTATGTCCTGGGCGCTTCTCTGACGGGCCGGCGGTAATCGCGGAAGAAGATCATGGCCAGCGGCAGCATCCGGTTGCCCTCCTTGCTGACATCCTCCCGGCGGTACGCGCCGGCGGAGAGCAGGTCCTCCTGCATCCGGGGAGGGATCCAGTCCGGCCGGTCGAAGTGCCCGGCCAGGAACACCTGCGCGAAGCCGGTGCCGATATCCCCGACGGAGTCCGCATAGTTGAAGGCGAGGCCGCTCGGCGCGCGCACCGCGAGCATGTATTCCCCGGTTTCGGCGAAGCCCGGAGCCCGGGAGAGATCGAACTCCGTCCCGAGCGAGCTCGTCAGGACGGCGAGCAGGACGGCCGTGAAATCGGTGCCGTAGCTCCAGTACATCGGTCCCTCCGGATATGCGCCGCGCGGAAAATAGGACGCACGCAGCGCGATCGGCAGGTTGTTGACCGCGCGGGCGACGGTCCGGGCCGCCAGCTCCGGATTTTTCTCGAAGACGGCGAGCGAACCGGCCGTCATCCCCGCATGGCAGACCTGATTCCAGTTGCTGGCGCCCCGGATCCACCAGTTGCCGCTCCGGTTTTCCCAGGAGGGCAGCAGCCCTTTGGCGACGATCGCCTCTTCGATCGCCTTGCGGTCGTCGCTGCTGAGCAGGTCGTAAAGCCAGTCGTAGCCGAAGGAGAGGGCGAGCGTCATTTCGGCGACATCGAGGAAATGCTGCGGATTCCAGTCCGGAAAGGCGGCGGCGTTCCGCATTTCCCGGATCGCCCGGTCGGCGTAGCGGCGTTCGCCGCTCAGGCGGCAGGCGAGCGTCAGCGTATTGACCCGGTAGAGAACCGTGCGGCTGACGTGGAGCATCTGCGTGCCGATCAGGGTGCGCTCGACAACCGGATACTCCAGCATTTTTCCGGCCTCGTGCAGAATCCGCCCGGAGAGCGCGGCTCCCGAGGGGGTCTGCCGGGCCTGTTCGAGAATTCCGAAGTCGCGCAGGAACAGCCGGGGATGCTCCGGCGAGTTCCGTTCGAACAGCTGCCGGACCTCGTCCGGGGTCGTTTCCCGCGGCGCGGCGCCGAACACGGCGGCGGCAAATGCGATCAGAAGAGAGGCCAGAAACGGTTTTGCGGCACGGAATCGGTTTCGGAATATTTTCATTTTTCTTGACTTTATGTTTTTCGTTGCTATTTTAACTGGCGGAAGGAGTCCTGCCATATGAAAGCCGAATGCCTGATCCGCTGCATGGAGACGGAATACAGCATTGAGATCGAACATCTGCACCATCAGTTGTTTTTCCGCTGGTCGATTGAAAAGCTTCATACCCATCCTTCCTATCACCTGATTCTCATTTCACAGGGCGACTGCTATGTCCGGTTCCCGAACCTGGCTCCGATCTTTCTCAAAGAGAAGGATCTGCTGTTCATCAATCCGAATGTCCCTCATTTGTTCATCCCGAACGCGGAGACCGGCGTGGAGCACACCTCCTGCATCTGGCGCTTCCGGGACCGGGAAGGCGGTTACGGCCTTTTCCCGCTGCAGGCTCTGAGCGATGAACGCGACACGCGCGATTTCATCATCAAATCGCTGACCGACCTCGAAGCGTCCGGCTTCCAGCGTCTCCACCGCCTCGCGGAGAACTACTTCAACGAGAGCAGGAACGAATTCAAGCCGACCGGCTCCCCCTTCGACGCCTCCAGCAGTCTTTTCCGGCTCTGGCTGACCGGTTACAGCCTCGTCATGGAGACCAATACGAAAATTCCGAAGCTGCAGACCGACTCCAGGCATGCGATGGTCGAGAACATTCACAAGCTGGTCGAGATGAATTTCAATTTGACCAGCTTCAGCGTCAACTATCTGGCGCAGGAGCTCCACATGCACCCCAATTACCTGAACACGATGTTCGCCCGGGAGACCGGCTCCTCCATCGGCCGGCTGATCCGGACCTACCGGCTCGAATACGCCAAGGACCTGCTGCAGAGGACGCCTTACAGCATTGCCGAAATCGCGGCGAAAGCGGGTTTTTCCCGTCACAACTACTTCACCCGCATCTTCAAGGCGGCCACTGGAATGACGCCGCACGAATACCGGAAACAGCCCCCCCGCCGATCATGATTCCATCTGACAGAGTCCGGCCGGAAGAATGGAGCTGCTGACCGCCTCCGTCACCCGGATGACGGAGAGCACCCGTTCCAGATCGGCGTTCCTGCCGTCGAAATTTTTCTTTTTCAGCATATCGATGAATGCGAGATTTTCGTGATAAAATCCGCCCAGCAGGAAGGGGCGGCAGCTCCGGGCATCCCCCTCCATCGGAATTTCCCGGAGGAGGCCGCCGCGGTGGTACAGCACGATCCGGCCGGGAATGTCGCAGGTGCCGAGGGCCGGCAACTCGAGGGTCATGGCATAATGTTCCGAAGCCATGTGGACTCTTTCGAAGCTGCAGCCGGACTGCTGGCAGAAGAGAAACTGCGCGCAGCTTCCCCCGGTCATCCCGCTCCAGAGGGAGATCGCCGTGCACTCTCCCTTTCCGTTCCGCTGCAGGCTGATCCGGAAATCCGTGTATGACGCTTCCGCCAGATAAGCGGCCAGATCGATGCCGTGAATCGCGGTGGTGGAGAAATCCGGGTCGTGCCGGTTGTGCCGGTAGAAGTCGCACCGGACGCTCTGGAGCTTTTCCGGCGGGACCAGCTGCCGCCAGAGGCGGCGCGCCCGGCTGACCAGCGGCATATAGCGCCGGTTGAAGGCGATCAGGTGCGGCGTCCGGCGCAGCTGATACGCCCGGAGCAGCTGTTCATGCTCGGCGGAATTGCGGCCGGGCGGTTTCTCCAGCAGAAGCGGAATGCCGCGCCGCAGGACGGCGCTGCCGATCCGGGAGGTCATGGATTCGGAGGAGAGCAAAGTCACGCCGTCCGGAGCTTCCGCATCGAGCATCTCCTCGTAATCGGCATAGGTTCTCCGGTAGCCGAACTGCCGCGAAAACTCTTCGGCCCTTTCGCGCCGGACATCGCAGACGGCGGCCAGCTCCACTGCCGGGTCCTCCTGCGCGATCGCGGCCAGGGCCGGGCCGTGGGTCAGGGCCGCGTGGGCGCCGGCGCCGATGGTGACGATTTTCATGATTCCACCGCCTGCACCGCCGGCGCCTGATAGGCGGAGTCGCCGCCGAGTTCCAGATATTTCCGGTAGACCACCCACAGGAAAGCGATTCCGAGGAACGAGAAGAGGGCTCCCGCGTACCAGACGTAATGATACCGGTGCCCGGTCAGGTCCAGCATCCCGCCGACGACCGTTGAGACGAACACCCAGCTCAGGGAGACGGCGATCGCCATCGCGGAGTTGAACTGCGCGAACAGTTCCCGCGGAAACAGCCTCTGCGCGTAGGAGGCGATCAGCGTGAAGTAGCTGCCGGTCACGACGCCGTGAAGGATCATGATGATCGCAAAGGAGACGGTTCCCCGGATGAAGAAAATGCCGCAGACCGCCACGATGCCGTACAGGACCATCGAAACGAGTCCCATCCGGATCGGATGGAACCGGTCGGCCAGCATTCCGAGAAAATAGCTCAGGCACAATGAGATCAGGTAAGTGATCGCCAGGTATTTGCCGACCGCGTCCATATCGACGCCGATGCTTTTCGCGTAGAAGATCGTATAGGCGTTGAAAGGAATGTTGGCCAGCCCGCAGGTGACGTAGGCCAGGATCACCCAGCGGTAGAAGGGGTGCCCGAAACATTCGACGAAATAGTTCTTCGCGGCGGCGGAGAAGCCGCCCGCCTTTTCCTCCTCCGGCTCGACCGGCGGATATGTTCCCTCTTTGACCTTCAGGCAGACGGTCACGAACCCCGCGGCGTAGATGACGGCCAGACCCAGGAAAATCAGGAAGAAGTTCTGCTCGGCGATTCCGAACAGGAAATAGTTGAAGAGGATTCCGGCAATCAGGCTCACGCCGCGGAACAGCCCGAAGAAGCGCCCGAGGAAATTGCGCGGCACCACGTCGTTGACCAAAGCGACGAAAATGCCGTTGGCCAGCGTCGTCCCGAAATCCAGCATGAACCAGAAGATGCAGAAAACGGTCAGCGCCGCCGCACGGTAGCTGATATGCTCCGGCCCGACCGCCTCCATGAGCTGCCGTCCCAGGAAAGGCGAAGCGCCGATTCCGATCATTCCGGCGGTGACGAACGGAGTCGTCATCCAGAGGTAGGGAATCCGCCGCCCCCAGCGCCCGCGGTGGCGGTCCGAGCGATAGCTGACGATCGGCACCAGAATGATGTTGGTGATGTTCGGAATCGTCAGGATGATCAGCCCGTAGACGAAATCCGATACCTCGAAGGACTTGATCATCAGCGTCGCCACGCTGGCTGCCGCGCGTTCCTTCAGAGACCAGGCGAAATCTCCCCAGAGCAGCCAGCAGAACAGAGCGGCGATGCCTCCGGCCGTGTAGGTCAGCGTGCCGACGCGCCAGATGCGCGGAGCGGCGGTTTCATGAGTTGAATGATGAAACATGATTCTCTCTCGATCGTTTTTCCGTTGTCCATCGCAATGGATTTTCCGTTTTTATTATAACGAAGAAACCGAAAATCTGCAATGGTGAAAAATGCAGAAATTTGATACATTCCTCAGTTTTGGAGCCGCGAATGAGAAAAGTGTCATTTTTCTGCATTTTTCACCATTGTACATTTGTCGTACTTTCAGTATAATAATAGACAAAGGCCAAATTCATCGGCATGACAGAGATGTGTACCCGAATCAACGGAAAGGAAATAATGATGAAAAAACAACTGTTCAGAAACCTCAGCCGCTTCACCCTGATCGAATTGCTGGTGGTGATTGCGATCATCGCGATTCTGGCCTCCATGCTTCTGCCGGCTTTGCAGCAGGCGCGGGAGAAGGGGCGGCAGTCGAGCTGCAGCGGCAACCTCAAGCAGATCGGAACCGCCGCCATCATGTACTCCGGCGACGCAAACGATCTGATCGTTCCGGCCGTTTTCGGCGAGAAATGGTCCCCTGCCTGGGGCTGGCACAACCTGCTCGGCCCCTATCTGGGGCTGGCGAATCTGCAGAACCTCGGAGCCGACGGCGGCAGCACAGTCTATCCGAAGATTTTCGCCTGCCCGTCGGTGACCGTGGAAAGCTACGACGAAAACGGCTGGGACGCTCTCGGCAACGTGCGGGGCGGCTACGGCATCAACAGCAGCTCGGACAGCGACGCCGGGGTTTTCTTGGCGGGCTACTTCGACGAACAGCCCAGCGGCAAAATCACCAATTTCAGGAATTCCAGCAAGACATTTCTCTTCTCCGAGGGGTACTGGCAACTGAACCGTTACAAGCTGACCTCGACTCCGAATCATCAGAACGGCGACGGCAAGAAACTGCCGAATCCTCACAGCGAATCGCGCAATGTCGGCTATCTGGACGGCCATGTCGAATATTACCGCGGCTACCTGCCGACCTTCGACTGGAGCAACAAAAACTCCCATCTTTTCTACCTCGGCCGCATGTATTGAAGCGGAGACGGCGGCAGCCATGAAAAAGTTTTCTCTCTTCGCCGCACTGCTGGCGGCGGGCGCTTCGGTGTGGGCCGCCGGGCCGGAAAATCTGCTGAAGAATCCCGGATTCGAAACGGATTCGCCCGACTGGCTCGCCTGGGGCATCTACAGGAAGCTCACTCCGGAAGAGCGCGCTTCGATCCTCACTTTCGACACCGACATGCCCGGTTCGGGGAAACGGTCCATGCGGGTTGCCGACCGGTGGACCGACGACGGTCCGTACATGGTGCAGATCGTGCCGTTTCCGGCCGGAAAGCCGTTGAAGCTCTCTTTCCGGGCCCGGGCGCCGAAAGGTCAGGAGTTCCGGTACGGCGCCCAGTTCGGCACGGGAACCGGGATGCGCGACTTCAGGTATGTCGACGCCCGCTATGCCCGGGGCGTGGGCGACGGCGGCTGGCACGAATACGAGCTGCTGCTGGAGCCTCCCGCGGGGGCGACTCTGGTCGCCGCCGCCTTCTGTCCCGGCAGCAAGACCACGGCCGGAACGCTCTGGGTGGATGACGCCGCCCTGCGCGTGCTCGGGGAGGCGGACGAAGCCGCTGCCCTCGGCATCGACCGAGAGCCGGTTTTCCGCGAAAATCTGCCTTACCAGCCGGCCGACGGGTCGAAGCCGGAGCTCAATCCGACTCCATTCTGCTGGCTGCCGGCCGCCGGATGGAGTCCGGACAAGGTCACCTATTCGCTGGAGTATTCCCGGGACCCCGCGTTCCAATCCGCCGATACGGTCCGCCGCACCGGGCTGGCAATCCACACCGAAATTCCGGAAACCGTGCTGGAGCCCGGCATCTGGTACTGGCGTTACGGCGTGGAGCGGCCCGGAAAGACCGTATGGAGCAAAACCCGGCGTTTTGAAATGGTCCCGGGCCTGCCGGAACTGCCTTTCCCGACCCGGGAGCAGCTGACTGCGAACCTGCCGAAGACCCACCCCCGGCTCGCCATCACCGCGGACCGGCTGCCCGCGTTCCGGGAACGTGCGGCGAACGGCGATCTCAGAGCGTTCACGGAGAACCTGAAAAAATCGATGGCTCCGCACATCGGCCGGGAACTCATTGCCGAGCCCCCCTTCCTGCCGCCGTGGAAAGACCCGAAATGGAGCGAAATGTACACGAAGATCTACTCCACCACCCGGCCGGACATGGCCCGGATGGAGAGTTTCGCCTTGCTCTATCTCCTGACCGGCGACCCGGTTTACGGGCAGGAGGCCAAACGGCGGGTCAAGTATTTCTTCGGCTGGGACCCGAAGGGTTCCACCTCCATTTTCCACAACGACGAACCGGCCCGCAGCATCATGTCGCAGGGAACCTGGGCGTACGACTGGACCTATGATCTGTACACGCCGGAGGAGCGGGCGGAAATCGAGAAGAACCTCCTCGTCCGGATCAGGGAAAACTATGAGTATCTGCGCCGCAAGCCGATGGACAACAATCCGTATGAGAGCCATACCCACAGCTTCGTCGTCTACATGACGCAGGCGGCCATGGCCTTCTATCCGGAATATCCGGAGCTGTGGAAAGAGTATCAGTACGGGCTGCAGATGTTCTGGGCGCATTTTCCGAGCTGGGCCGAAAGCGACGGCGGCTGGAACGAGGGGCCCGGCTACTGGGCCTACTATGTGGTCAACGCCTTGCGGCTCGTCACCGATTTGCGCACCGCCACGGGAATCGATGCCGGGAAGAAGCCGTTCTGGCAGAATACGCCTTACTATGTGCTGTACGGCTGGCCGGGGCTTTCGAAGCAGGCCGCCTTCGGGGACGATGCGAATCCGCGCTATCAGGCGATGGTCCTGCGGGATTTCGCGGCCTATCTCGGCAATCCGGACTTCCTCGCTCCGGCGCTGGCCCTGAAGCTCGGCCGCTGGAACCAGATCAGCAACCTGCTGCCGGAATATGACCGTCTCGGAACTCCCGACCTGGCCAAGCTGCCTCCGGCCCGCTATTTCAAGGGGATCGGATTCGTCGCCATGCGTACCGATATGGGAGACTTCAGCAACGACATCGGGCTGATTTTCCAATCCAACCCGATGGGCGTGCAGTCCCACCACCACCAGTCGCAGAACTGTTTCATGCTCGAGGCGTATTCGGAGCCGCTGGCGATTTCGAGCGGGCATTACGACTTCTACGGTTCGCAGCACCACATCAACTGGATGCAGCAGACCCGGTCGCGCTGGGGCATCACCTTCGACGGCGGCAAAGGCCAGTTCCGCAGCGCGGACGCAGTGGGGAACATCACCGAATTTTCGAGCGGGCCCGATTTCGACCTGGCGGTCGGAGACGCCTCCCGCGCCTACCGCGAACTGGACCGTTCGCTGCGGACCATCGTCCATGTCCGGCCCGGAATCTTCGTGATCCGCGATGAGAATTCGGCTCCTGAACCGCATACCTTCGAATACAATATGCACGCGGTCCGGCCCGGTTCGGCCGACGCCGGAAATCAGGCCGTCACCATCCGGATGGACAAGGCGTTCCTGAAGGTGCTGTTCTTCGCCGACGTTCCCTGGAAATTCCGTTCGTTCGACAAATTCCCGGTGCCGATCAACAATGCGCGCGGACATAAGGATGTGGAGAAGCTCTGGCCCGAGCAGTGGCACTGCGTCGCCTCCGCTCCCGCCGCGGCGAAGAGCATGGACCTGATTTCAGTCCTGCTGCCCGGGCGGACCGGCGAAGAGGCGAAGCAGCCGAAGGTCGAAAAACTTGACGGCGCCACTGCGCACGGCGTGAAAATCACTCATCCCGACGGCTCCGGCGCCATCGTCGGCTTCTCGAAGGTTGACGGCGAAAGCGAGCTGGCGGGCCTGCGGAGCACGAAGCGCGTCTTCGCGGCAAAATTCGACGCCGGCGGCAAAACCGTCGCGTCGCTCGGCCTGGAGCAGGAGCGATGAAGCATTTCCTCTGGGGAACCGCCACTGCCGCCTATCAGATCGAAGGCGGCGTCAGCGAGGGCGGCAGGGGGTGGTCCGTCTGGGACGCTTTCTGCCGGATTCCGGGCCGCGTGAAGGGAATGGCCGACGGCGACGTCGGCTGCGACAGCTTTCACCGCTTTGCCGAAGATGTGAAGATGATGAAGCTTCTCGGCGTCAACGCCTACCGTTTTTCCATCAGCTGGCCGCGTATTCAGCCGACCGGACGCGGGGAGGCGAATCCGGCCGGAATCGCTTACTACGACCGGCTGATCGACCTTCTGCTGGAAAACGGCATCACGCCCTTCGTCACGCTCTATCACTGGGATCTGCCGCTCGATCTGCAAATGGCGCACGACGGCTGGCTGAATCCTGAAATCGTCCGCGACTTCTCCCGCTACGCGAAGATCTGTTTCGACGCCTTCGGGGACCGCGTGAAGCATTGGATCACCTTCAACGAGCCCTGGTGCGTTGCGCGGCTCGGGCACGGCAGCGGCTGTTTTCCGCCCGGGCGCGTCAGCAATTCCGAACCCTATTCGGCCGGGCATCACATGCTGCTCGCCCATGCGCATGCGGCAAGGCTCTTCCGCGAAGGAAGCGGCGGCGGCGTTATCGGGATCGCCAACAACTGCGACTTCCGGGAGCCTCTGACCGATTCGCCCGGAGACCGGGAGGCGGCTCAGCGCAGCCTCGAATTCTTTTACGGCTGGTTCACCGATCCGGTGGTTTTCGGCGACTACCCGCGCTGCATGCGCGAACGGGTCGGCTCCCGGCTGCCGGAATTCACAACTTCGGAACAGGCGCTGCTGAAGGGCAGCTGCGACTTTCTCGGGCTCAATCATTATACGACGCTCTACGCCTCCGCGACGCCGCCCGCCGAACAGAGCGCCGACGGCAACGGCGGCATGAATGCGGATCAGGAGGTTTACCTCTCAGCCGACCCCGCATGGGAGCAGAACGACATGCCGTGGAACATCGTTCCGTGGGGATTCCGCAAACTGCTCAACTGGATCGCCGCCCGCTATCCGGGCTATGCCGTTTACGTCACCGAAAACGGCTGCGCCTGCGCGGAGCCGGATGCCGCCGCCCCGCTGAACGATGAACAGCGCTGCCGATTCCTCCGGGATTATACCGCTGCGATGCAAACGGCGATCGACGAGGACGGAGTCGATGTCCGGGGATACTTCTGCTGGACGCTCATGGACAACTTCGAATGGGTCCACGGGTACGGCAAGCGCCTGGGACTGATCCGCGTGAGCCCGGACAACCTCGAACGGGTTCCCAAAGCGTCGTTTTACGCCTACCGGGAGATCATCCGGAACAGCCGGTGACGAAAAACGCCCGGCCGTTTTTTCCCGCAGAACAGGGAAACGGCCGGGCGCTCTTTTTTCGCAACGGTTCAGAATTCGACGATGAATTCGTTTTCCCCCTCAAGCAGCGGCAGGGCGAAGCCGGAGGCGGCTTTCCCGGCTTCGACCGGCGTTCCGTTCCGCAGGATGCGCTTCGGCGGCGCCGCGCTTTCGACGACGAGCCTGCTTTGCGGCACGGCCTTCAGTTCGACGGCCAGCCGTTTTGCCGCGGGATCGTATTCGGCCCGGGCGATATCGAGTTCCCGGCATTCGGAGAAGGCCGGAGCCGCGTATTTGCGCCAGAGCGTGCAGCCGAAGTGGAACGGCGCGCAGATGCCGGGCCAGTCCTGTCTGAGTCCGGGGCCGCGCAGCTCTGCGACCTTCGCCGCGGATTTTTCGAGCGCCGCCAGGTCCTCTCCGTACATTGCGAACGGCTGCAGGTAAGCCGACCGCATGAGGAAATTCTTTTCATCGGTCAGCAGCGGCAGGGCCGTTTCGCGCAGATAGGTCCGGATTTCCGGCAGCGCCCGGCTGCGGTAGAGCCGGTAGAGGACGCCGGGCGACCCCTGCGAGAAGTCGAAGAGGTCCATGGCGGTCACGAAATTTTCGGTCGGGAACCGCATGGTCTTGACGCCGTCCTCGCCGAAACCGGTCACAAGGCCGATTGCGGCCGTGTCGACCTCCGGCATCGCTTCGGCCATGTACGCCTTGAAGTTCAGCCGCATGAGCGTCGGCAGCATGCGCTTGGCGGCGCGGTAGAGGGCGTGTGCCTCGGTCTCCGTATCCCCGGCCAGTGCCGCGAGACGGGCGAAGTAGAGCATTCCGGCGTATTCTCCGTTCAGCATGTCGATCCAGGCGCCGACGCCGAATTCGCGGCAGCTGCCGGCGTGAAACGCATAATCGTCGATAAAGAGATTCTGGCGCATGACCTCCTTGAAAAAGTTCCAGTTGCCGCGGACCAGCCCGGCGTGGCCGTAGACGTCGGCGAGCTGCTGCCCGACCCAGACCGCGACCGAACACGCTTCGTTCGCGTCTCCGTAGATGACCTTCGACCCCATTCCGGGCGCATAGGCCGTGTTGTTCGGGTAGAAGCTGTTGAAGCTGATCGGGTACTCGAGCCCGCTGAACGGTTCCTTGCGGTGCCGCGCGAAGTTCTTGTACTGGTAGAGCTCGATCGGCTCGATGAAGCGGCGGCGGCAGCGCTCCTCGAGCTTCTGCCGGTTCTCGTCGTTGAGCAGGAGCCCGCCCTGCAGCGCGGTCGTCATGCCGAAATTCCAGGCGAAGAGATCGATGTTTCCGGTCGACAGGCCGCCGGCCGGTTTCGCCGGAGTCCATGCCGTGACCGGGACGCCTCCGCCGCAGGAGTAGCGGACGCCGGAACGGAAGATGTCGTTCCACTCGCGCCCGAGCGGGCCGGAATCCCGGATGCCGGTGATGGTCAGGTCTTCCGGCGGCGGCAGCGGCAGCGAGTAGCGGATCGTCGCGCTGTTGCGCCTGCCGACGGTCGGCCCGAGCCGCGTGTTGAGCTTGAAATCCGTCACCTCATCCGTTTCGACCAGCTTGCCCTGCCGGAGCGCGAAGGCGGCGAGCGGCGGCAGCGTCGCAAACGGTTCGAGCGGCGTATGCCAGGCGTCTTCGACCGGGCGGAACCGGAAGCGGTTCACGATCTCGACCCGGTTGTTCCGCGTGTCGAGCGAAAAGACCTCGTCGCAGCCGACCGGCAGATTCAGCGCCATGTTGACTCCCTGCGCGATCTGCCGGAGGGCGGCGTCCGGGAGTTCCTTCGACCAGCCGGCGGTCTCCGGGGCGGTGATTCCCCACGGCCAGCCGGCCGCGACGATGCCGACCGGCCGGTTCTTCTCACCGCCGATGCGGATGCCCTCAAGCACACTGCCGCGGACCTGGGCCTGCAGGCTGCCGGGCTGTTCCGCGAAGACCAGCAGCAGCGGGTTGCCGGCTTTCTCCCGGAACAGGAGCAGCCACGGCGCGTTCCACCTGCCGTCGCGCTTCAGCTCGAAGAGATCGGGCGTCCGGCGCAAATCGGCGATGCGGATTCCGTCCGGCGTGCTCCATGCCGCGTAATCGGCCGTATTTTCCTGTGCCAGCATGACTTCGGTTTGCGGGAACGTGTAGCGGATAAACGGCGCGAGCAGCGTCATCTGAAGCTCGCGCGCCTGTCCGTTCGAGGAGATGCGGCAGGTTTTGCCGACCCAGTCGACGGCGCTGACCGCGATTTCGGGCGTTCCGGCGTTCTCCGCGACGGTCAGGTACGGGCGCGAGCCGAACCGGGCGCCGCCGCGCAGGTTGCCGACCCGGACGGTAAAGCGGTTCGGCGCTCCCCAGCGCACCGCGTTTTGCGGGATGGCGTAGGCGCGCGGCGTCATCCAGTGGTACGGCACCTTTTCGCCGGTTTCCCCGATCGGAACGCCGTTGAGCGAGGCGCTGTCGATGTCGTCGATGCCGGCCTTGACCTCGAACTTCAGGATTTTTCCCTTCCAGGCCGGGTCCATGACCAGATCGGCCGTATATTCGACTTCGCCGACGCCGGTCCACTCCTCGCACGGATCGATCTCCCCGGAGGAGGGCGGGAATTGGATGTCGCCCTTCACGGCTTTGCGGCTCCAGTTCGCAAACGGGACCGACAGCTTGCCGTCCGCGTCGAAGCGGTAGCTCTGCGCGCCGTTCGCCACGGTCAGATCGCGGCCGATGCTGTCGCAGGAGAGTCCTTCGCCGATGAGCCAGCCGAACCGGCCCATATTGTCGCGCGACATGCCGGGGCGGTAATGCCGGCTGCCCGGGTCGATTCCGGCGGCGGCGAGAACGGATTCGACGTATTTCGCCTCCTCCGCCCTGCGTCGGGACATCACTTCGTCTTCACGTGCGGCAAGCGCGGCGAGCGCCGGAGCGTTGCCGAGCGCGGCGGCGCGCAGGAAGAGCTTGTCGTAAAAGAGCTCTCCCGGCAGCAGCGCGCCGCCGATGCCCGCTGCGAACTGCAGAACATTGCCGTCCTCGGCCAGAAACGGCGAACCGTCCTCGAAGGCGAGAAGCGTTTTGCCGCTTTGAAGGGCGCTTTTGAAGTAACGCCCGAAGTCGCCGCCGGCCGGCGCCTGCCCGGCGAACAGCGGATGCTCCGCCGCCGGTTTGACCTTGGAGCGCGGCGCGAACCCGGCAAGCGGCAGAGGCTCGAGGGCGAGCGGCAGTTTCCCCGCCAGCTCCGGATCGGCGGGACGGCCGTAGACGATCAGCCGTTTGCCGTTTTCCAGCGCCCGGAGAAGCGGCTCCGGATTTCCGGCTGCGGCACGCGAGTAGACGAGCACGTCGGCTTCCTCCGGCGAGGAAGCGAGTTCGACGATTCCCTCGGCGCCGGCGAGCAGGCGGCTGCGGAATCCGGCGGTCGGCACTTCGTCGTCGATGACGCCCGGCGAAACCCGGCTCTGCACACGGCCCGACAGGTCGTCATTGTCGAAATCGAACCAGACTTTGACCGGGGTGACGCCGGGGACCGCGCGGGACTCCGGCTTTTTCGGGAACGGAACCACGAGGAAATCGGCGCCGGCGCCGGAGAGCTCGTCGGCGCTGACGATGCGGGCATTTTCGATCTCGACCTCCGCCGTGCTGCCGGCCGGATTGCCGGAACCGTTCAGGACGAACTTCAGCTGTTTCAGGTTCCAGAGCGCGTCGCCGAGGCTGAAATCGGTGTCGAGTCCGAGGACGACGCTCTTGAATTCATCGTTGCGCACCTCGATTCCCGGCGCGTTGATGTTGTCCCACCTGCCGTTCCGGTCGACCACGAGGCAGGCGGTCAGGTGCGCGCCGCCGTTCGCGGCTTTTCCGCGCACGCGGAAGGCGAGTTTCTGCTGGGCGGCGGCCCGGCGGTCGAGTTCGGCCAGGGCGATCACGTAATTGTTTTTGGCCGTATTGGTCAGCGAAATGGTGCAGCCGCCGCTGCCGTTGTCCGTCACTTTTCCTTCGCCGACTCCGGCGACGGGCAGCAGCCGGAACCGCAGTTCGCCCGGTTTGGCCGGCGCCGGTGCCGGCTTCTCCGTTGCCGCCTCGGAAATATTGAAATTGCGGATGATGACCATGCTTTTCTTCCCCTTCGGTTCGCCGGTCGAACGCAGGACGAATTTCAGTTGGCGCAGCGTTCCGGGGGCGTTATTGCCCTGAAATTCCTTGAAATCGAGTTGGAACGGTTTTTCTTCGCCGGAGAGGAGCGGGAGCGTCCGCCCCTCATGGGTCATCCACTTGCCGCCGCGCTCGATCAGGACGAACGGAGTCAGGACGGCCTTGCCGTTCCCTTCGGCGCCTTGCAGGGTGAAATTCATCTGCTTGCCTTCGGCCGGAACGGCTTCCGGGTTGCACATCACGGTGGCGTAGTTGTTGACGCCGTCGGCGTTCACGAGCTCGATCGAAAAACCGTCCGGAGACGGAATGACCCGGGCATCTCCCCTGCTGCCGGCCGACAGGAGCTCCCAGTTTGCAGCGCCGGTTGCGGCGCAGGCGGCCAGGCCGCAGAGAATCAGAAATCGTTTCATGCTTTTCCCTTCCTGTTTCCGTCAGAGAACCCAGATTTCATTGTCGTCATCCGGAAAGTATTCGCCGTTGTTCCACTTGTAAATTTTCCAGATATACTTCTTCGGCTGGGCGACCTCGCCTTTGCCGATCAACTGAACATGACCGTCGACAAACGAAATATTGCGTGCCGAATCCTTGTTGTGACGGTTGGCGGCGATGTTTTTCGCCGAAGCCAGATCGGTGGTCGAAACGTAGTTGTCGAAGTTCGGATGGATCGCCGTGTCGTATTGGAGGACGGTGATGGTCGGGCGCTTGATCTGTCCGGTCTTGAGCTGACAGTTCCAGGTCCAGGCCATGCGGTTCATGCCGTAATGGGTTGTGGTGCCGTTCGGCGTCTCCCGGGCCCGAAGTTCGGTCGGACAGGCGAAGATTCCGGTAACGGCATCCTTGTTTTCGTTTGTTACGTTGACCGGTTTGTGGACCAGTCCCGCCTTGTAAAGCTGGTCGAACCACATCTCATTCGTATTCGGATTCCAGACGCGGGGCAGGAAGTCCTGCGAAACATTCGCATACATTGCGGTATTGAGCGCCAGTTGCTTGACGTTGCCCGTGCATTTGATGCTCTGCGCCTTTTCGCGGGCCTGATTCAGGGCCGGAAGCAGCATCGACGCGAGAATCGCGATGATCGCAATAACGACAAGAAGTTCGATCAAGGTGAATCTACTCTTTTTCATGTTTCCTTCCTCCGTCACATAATAATTA
>ERZ1034952.616-NODE-616-length-32428-cov-8.227288_pt1 | contig 32428 bp, 23 predicted proteins | sample MGYA00520625_ERZ1034952 | MGnify/ENA primary metagenome ERZ1034952 (study PRJEB33766, sample SAMN09781773) | gut metagenome | biome: gut microbiome | host: Homo sapiens | place: Madagascar | study: EMG produced TPA metagenomics assembly of the PRJNA485056 data set... | reverse complement strand
TCTCCGAAAAAGAGAAATACGAAATAGGCTTCAGCATGTAATCCAGAGCATTTACCTTATATCCCTGAATCGCATACTGAGGCATATTGGTTATAAATATAATAACAACGTCCTTGTCCAGTTCGCGGATTTTTTCGGCGGCTTTCATTCCGTTCAGAAAAGCCATCTCAATGTCCATGAGAATAAGATCATAATCCGCGGAATAATCCGTCACGATGTCTTCTCCATCCCGAAATTCCGTAATCAGAAATTTCAGTCCGTTTTCTTTTTCGTATCGATTCAGGTGAGTTCGCAACGCTTCCAGATCATGCGCATCATCTTCCACTGTTGCAATACGAAGCATGTTCATCCCCCGTGCCTTCTCATATAATAATACTTGTAGTATAACAAGAAAAAGCACAGGAAACAATCCATTTTTTATCTCGGCTTTTTATTTCAGAGTAAACGAAATAAAGTCAAAACTTCCTTTTCCTTCAAAAGTAAAGAACAAAGCCTCTCTGTTTCCGAAAGTATGGACAGCAGATGAGAACTCTTTCAGTTCCTTACATGGACTGACAGTAATCGTTGCAACGGCTTCGCCGTTTTCACTGGTACGGACATACAATGTCCCTTCCGCACGCCCCTTTATCGCCACGCTGATCTCTTTTGTTTCTCTGAGATCAAAGTATTTGAACCCGGCCAGTGCTCCATCACACATATTTGCAATATACTGATCCGGTCCGGATTCTCTGTCTTTTCCATCCTGTGTCAGATACGGAGTTCCGTTCTTCGGGTGTTTGATCATACTTAAAAAACGGGTTCCTTTTTTTCCATACAGATTACATGCAATATATGACGGATAAGTCCCCTTTCCTTCCAGCGGGCCTCCGTTTAATCCACAGGAAGTCATCTCTGCCTGATAAAATTTTCCGTCTTCAAAACGGATTTCTTCTGCCATAGCCTGACGTGAAGACTGCTTACGGTTACTGTGTCTGTGATAGAAAACAAAATATTTTCCATTCAGCTCAATAATACTTCCGTGTGTATTTCCGGTGTTATTTCTCGCATGTTTTACATCCGGGACACCTTCCATTCCTATGTCTCCATTACTTACCAGGATTCCGCCATACTGGAATTTCTTTACCGGACTGTCACTTGTCGCATAGCAGAGTTCATGGCTGTTCATTGTACTGTAAATAAAATAATATGTACCATTAAACTTACGCATGGAACTTGCCTCAAGGAAAGCATGTCCTTCATATGGAGTACCGATGGACTCTTTTTCACCGGCAACACCGATATAAGATGGTCCATTCAGTACGGTCAGCATGTCCGAAGGATCAAGTTCAAAGCACATCGGGCCATGCTCCGTCGGCTTGGAACCATCCAGAAGGATCGGATTTCCTGCCAGTGCAAAACCGGAGTACAGATAAAGTTTCCCGTCATCATCCATAAATACACCCGGATCAAATTGGAACGGCTCATTTTTCTTACCGATTGCGATGCCGTCACTGTATTTTACATAGCCATAGAATTCGTACTTTCCTGCCGGCTCATCACATACAGCTACAGAAATCATCTTGGTTCCGCCCATAAAATAATACAGGTAAAATCTTCCGTCCGGTCCCTGTATCATATCCGGCGCTGCAAGGCCATTTGTAAGTCGGATTCTCGGTGCTGCCGGATCCTGTTCTCTTTTGTAAATGCAGCCCTCATAACGCCAGTTGCCCAGATCATCTACCGGCGCAGACCAACATACATAATCACCCAGACAGAAATTCAGTCCGTTGAATATATCATGAGAACCGTAAACATATACCCGATCTCCAACAACATGCGGTTCTGCATCCGGAACATATTCCCAGCTTGGCATGTATGGATTCAAAGCCTGTTTTGTTTTCATGTTTTTCCTCCAATTTCTTATCTTTTATTTCATAGTCTCACTTTTATCATCGTAGCTGCATTGTAACACGTTTTTTCAAATCACCATTCTTTTGAACGTGGTTTGTTCATTTTTCTGCGTGATTGGTGTTTTCTCTGATTTTTCCTGCATATGATGACCAGAAATAATTTCGTTTATAGCTGCCGGAAGTCCCCTGTGGAACCAGTATCTCCGCGCCGGTGCCGTCCAGAAGATGCTGTCCTGCGATGCATCTGGAAGGATCTTTCTGCAAAAGTATGATTGTTTTAAGACCGGTACAACCGGAAAAAGCATTATCTTCAATCTGCATTACATCTTCCGGGATTACGATGTTTTCTTCTCCATAATATGTCTGACTGTCCTCTTTTGTCCATATTCTGCTTTTTTCAGATGCATCTTCCCATGTCCTTTGTGGTTTCTTTGGAATCTCTATGGCTACCTCCCGATTGTCTCCCAGCATGGCTTTGATATCCCGGATCAGCTGCACCGTATTGACTTCTTTTCCGGCACTGTTCAGATGGAAATTCGTGTCAAAAAACCACTCTGCATCCATCAGGCTGTTTTCCGGATTTCCTATAACCGGAAATTCAAGTTTTTTCCACAAAAAAGCATCGTATATCGCCACAGCTTCCGTATCTTCCACCGCCAGTTTATTCACCGGACAATATCTGTACCAGACAGAAGCCCCTTTTTTCTCAAGTCGCTTCGCCCATGCATTCATATACTCCAGAAATTCCGGCTGCACGATACCTTCAGCAAAACTCACCGACTGATTTACATCATAACCGTTTGGAAGAATATTTTTCTGATTATCATCCAGCTCTATATCACCATATGCATTAAATGATTTTTTCCGATACACGCTGTCCGTCTGTGGCTGCTGCCCCTTCATCATATAGTTCAGTTTCTGAAGGGCAAACTTCGGGAAATTTCCCAGCATTGTTTCAAAATTCTCACTTTTTATATTACCAAGCATCCCGAAAGCGCCATCGGCAGCCTGCCACATATATTCTCCGTTAAAATAATCCGACAGCGTCTGCCCGCTTTGTTCCGGAGAAAGAATTACTATATCACCCTCACGAATATATCTTTCCGAAAGATCCATAACCGCTTTTGTTCCAAGACCTGCATACATGCCAAAGTTGACCACTTCGTACGAAGAAAAGACTTCATCTATCATGGCACTGTCGCAGTCAAAAGCGACACCACTGCCGCCGACAAGCACGATTCTCTTTCCCGGAGTCTCTTTCAATCTCTCATATTTACTTTTCAGTTCTCCCATAAATGTATCCCCAAACTGCGTCGGCAGGCAAAAACCGCAGACCAAAAAGAAAATCTGTTCCGCCAGAAGCACCGCAAGCGCAATTATGACAATACGTTTTGCCGATTTTTTGTCCATATTTAAAACCTGAAATAAATAAATGCATTTTCACCGCCGGATGCCATCATACCAAGCCATGAAAATTCAATCACAGTCACCATAACAACAAATACTGCTGCCATCAGGCAAAGGCCTCTCTTCGCCTGACATCTTTTATAAACTTCCTCCGGAAACTGCTCCAGAACTATCCAGCTGATTCCGATAAAAAGCAATCTCAAAGCTGCCGTTCCCTGGATACCAAGAAAACTCATCGTTTCAGGAAAGCCGCCTCCCAACGGATTTACAAACGGCTGCTTAAGGATCTGCCATGCACCGGTAAGTGAAGGTGCTCTGAAAAACACCCACGCAACATTTACAAGAAGCATAGTCATAACCCAGCCTGCCACCGGATGCAGATTTTTACTTTTTCCATTTCTTATTCGAGTTATCACAAGCGCTGCGACCATGTAAATTCCATGGATCATTCCCCATACTACGAAATTCCACGATGCTCCATGCCAGAATCCACTCAGAAGAAAAACAATCAATATATTCCTGCATTGCTTCACAAAGCCTTTCCTGTTTCCTCCAAGCGGAATATATACATAATCCGTAAACCAGCGTGTCAGACTGATATGCCACCGTCTCCAGAAATCCTGTATACTTACTGCCCGGTAAGGATGCCGGAAGTTTTCCATAAGACGAATTCCCATCATGCGGGCTGCCCCTCTCGCAATGTCCGTATAACCTGAAAAATCACAATAAATCTGAATTGCAAAAAACACGGTTCCGAGGACTGCACCGATGCCGCCGGCCTTTTCCGGCGAAGAATACACTTTGTCAACATAGACAGCCAGATAATCCGCCACCACAACTTTTTTGTAAAAACCTCGGAGTATCAGCCAGGCACCGTTTACCAGAGCCGCCCGGCTCTTCGTATGCTTTTCTTTCAGCTGGCCGAGAAGATTTCCTGCTCTCTCAATCGGGCCTGCAACCAGCTGTGGAAAAAAAGAAATAAACAGGGCATAACTGCGTGGATTTTTTTCTGCTGCAATTTCTCCCCGGTATACATCGATCACATATGCCATCGTCTGAAACGTATAGAACGAGATTCCTACCGGTGGAACTGAATATTTCAATCCGATCAGAAGCCCTATACATACAGCTACGGTAAAAATAAGCCAGCCTTTTTTATGTCTGCCTTTCTCTATGGCCAGCCCTGCCAGATAGGTAGTCACCGTTGTCAGAAGAAGCAGCCCTCCTGCCCATGAACTCTCCTTTATATAGAAGAAATAGCTTACTGCAAGTAAAAAGAGTTCTCTGTATTTCCACGGGAGTTTCCAGTACAGAATCAACACGATTGGAAAAATGAAAACAAATGTCAGAGATATAAAATTCATTCCTTTTCCTCCTTAGCAAGCTGTTCTTTCAGATCACGGATTACTCTTTCCGTCCTGATCTGTGCACCTTCTGTAGATAAATGGTTGTCTGTACCATACAGATAGATTCCCGTATATAAAGAATCTTCAAGCTCGGAAATAACCGGAATATGTAACTGACTCTTAAAGTATTCATGCAGACGGGCTCTTTCTTCCTCTGTACTCTCCTTAGAAAGTGCATATTTATTTCTGGGTGAATAGGTAAAATAAACTTTTATTCCCTCATCCATAAATTTCTGAAACTCTGCATTTATAGAATCGATATAAGTATCCTGCGGAAATGCATTTACCGTATAATTTACCGGAAGACCGTAAATCGGCCCTTCTTTTGTGGAGTTTGGCCGATACAACACATAATCTCCGTACTCATTATAACTGGATTCCTCTGTTTCATGACCATCCTCATCATAATCCGCAGCACAAATATCATAACTTTTTCTTTCCATATCTTCCCTTGCTGCCTGATATGCGGAGAAAGCAGTGAAAACCTGCGTATATTCTCTGAGATCCAGCCCGGCAAATGCATCATAGTTGGACTCCATCATGGCAAAAGTTGCATAATCCAGTTCCTTCTGATAACAGAACTGCCGGTTTGCCGCATCAAATTCCGGAGAATCCAGAAGAATATCTCCCTCCTTCATGCAGGAACGGATCAGTTCAAGCTGGGGAAGTGCAGGCGAATAGGCAAATACACCCATATTGACCACTTCATAACCCGGAAAAGCACGGTCGATCATCTCACTGTCATAACCGAATCTTGTCGAAGATCCGGAAAAAAGAATGATCTTCTTTTTGTCCTTCAGACTCAGCAGGCGGTCATATTTATCCTGAAATGTATCAAAATAGTTACCGCTGTAAGCCGGTGCCTCAATTGCATTTATATGAAGCGTACGCAGCATATCGCAGTCCTGAAATGCATAATCACTGACTTTTACCAGATCATCATACAAATAAAGCTGTTCCAGACGGCTGTTTTTGAACACCCACTTCTCGATTTCATAAATTCCCGGCGAGAGTATTACCGTCTTACAGTCTGTATCTGCAAAAGCCTGTTCTCTGATTATCCGCACCGGAAGGCCTCCGAGCTTTGGCGGTACACATATCTGCTGTTCATTTCCGGTATATCCGGTCATCACCGCAAACCCCGATACTTTTTTATAAACAAAATCCTTCTCGGCTGACCATGGAACCCACTGCGCATACAGCACAAGCCCTTTTTTCCATGCAACTCTGCTTCCAAGTCCCACCGCCTCACCGGTTCCATCGTCACGGGTGTTCCAGCCAAGCAGTGTATAGCCATCTCTGCAAAAAAGATCTGTTCCGATCGAAGTATTGATTCTCTGATGCGTTCCACGATAATATATACTCGTTTTGTCCGTTTTATCGGACAGTGTTTTTCCTCCATTGGCATCATAAATAATCTCATACTTTCCTTTTTCAGCCTGAATGCAGATACTCTCCGAATAATTTACTTCATGCAGGACAAGCTCCACTGTTTTGCCATCGTTTTCTTCTGTTATGTCGATTTTCCCATGATAATCCGTACCCAGAAACTTCCAGTTGTCATCAAGCGTAACCGTAAAGTTCGCATCGCTCCCTGATTCTACTGTTCTGACCGGTTCTGTCACATGGTAGCCTTCACCGTCTTCCAGAACAATATGACAGAGATTTTCTTCTGAGTCATTTTTCTGCCCGCATCCGACCAGGCCGGATAACACCAGAAGGAGGGCTGTAAAAAGTATTGTTTTTAATTTTCTTGTATTCACAAATGACTCCTACTTCTTTTTTATATAAACTGACTGACGGCCTTCCGGCATATTTAAGGCACAGTTTTGTACTTACTAACCTTATATATACCAGAAGACCGCCTCATTACACCAGTCTTTTACGACTCTTTATTTATTTTTTCTTGCTGCGATTGCTTTCTGTTCTTCCGGCAGATTCTTTTCTATAGTGAAGAAGAAAATCAGTACCGCACAGATTACATAAGCGATCGTCTCTACCCAGATATATCCGACAGAGATTGCTGTCTGTGCTGCTGCTGTCTGTGCTGCAGTACCAAGAGCAATGTCTGCTGCCTGATCGTATCCGCTGGCATTTAAGATTGCACTGAAAATAGAGTTACATACCGGAGTCGCAGCTACCATGATGGAACTGTAAATAGACATTGTAAGTCCATCTGTACGGATTCCGGCTTTGTATTCGATATGATCGATTACGTCTGCAAGCATGGCAAGAATCATGTAACATGCCGGAGCAGATCCAAGGCATTTAAGAGCTACGCCGATTGCTACAGGAACAATCTGCCCGTTACCCATGATTGCGATCACGCCACCGACAGCACCAAGAAGCATGCCAGCCATACATACGATACGTTTTCCGAATTTGTTACAGAGCGGCACGATTGCCACTGCTGCCACAGCCATCGGAACTGCACCCATGATACTTAAAAGGGACTGTGAAGCGCCCCAGGCATCTGCTGTACCGAAGAAAGTATTATCCATTACCCACTTACAGAAATAAGTCATGGAACCATTCTTCATGGCACCGCTCCACTGGAAGCCCATATAGAACAGCATCACAATCCACCACATTTTTTCACTGGTAACTGCAGAAAGCTGTTCTTTCAGAGAAGCTGTCTTAACTGTTTTCTCCTCTGTATCGCCCTCAGACATCTGTTCTTCTGTTACACGCTCACGTGTGAACTTGAACTGTAAGAAGATGGTCAGCGCGGAGAAAATAGCGATTGCAGTCATTGCTACCAGCCACAGATGCTGATTCTCTTTCAATGCGAATGAAACCAGAATCGGGAACACCATAGAACCGGCACCCATAACAGCAAGTCCTGCTACATTAGTAAAAGAAGCCAGGGCTCCTCTCTGCTTACTGTCTCTTGTAGATACAGGAATCAGTGTGGAGTTTGCAGTATTGTAGATCGGATAAGCCACTGCATAAAACAGGTTGTAGGCAATCGCGATCCATACCATTTTCGCCGTTCCTTCAAAAGGAACTACAAACATCAGTACAGAAGCAACAGACAATGTCAGTGCAGACAGAAGGATCCACGGTCTCGCCTTTCCTGCCATTGTTCTTGTACGTTCAATAAGCTGACCTACGATCAGGTTTGCAGCCACGATCAGAATTGTCGAAAAAAGCTGTAATGTTGTCAGAAATGTAAGATTCAGTTTCAGAACATCCGTAAAATAGTTCTGAAGGATACTTGTAAAAATACCGGAAGCCAGAAGTGCTCCGAATGGTCCGATAAAGTATCCGATCAACATCTCCGGAAGCTTTACATCATCTGATTTGATTCTGGAGCCGGTCAGCGGACCGTTCCAGAAATCTTTATTTGTCTTACTCATAAACTCAATCCTTTACTACTTTGAAAAAGGAGGAAATAATCGTACAGATCAGAGCAACTGCACACACGATCATTCCAATGATTGCGCCCTTTAAATCCGCCATGTTCTGAGCGTTATTTTCAAAAGTCATAATTGATCCGATTGCAGCGATCCTGCTGCCAACAAACTGGATCAGTGCATATGCTGTCAGCACGCCACACGCTACCGGAATAATATCCAGAATCGGTTTTGCTCCCATTTTCACAGAAGCTATGATCATAACGATTTCAAGAATTACAGCAACAGCCAGGCAGGCAACGATCGTATTATCAGTACCGGTAGTTTTGACAAAATAGTTTGTTTTGCAGTTCATCATATACAGGAGCAGTCCTGCGGCAGTTGCAAGAGCAGTAATTACACTTAATACCAGTCCTGCGCCTATTTTTTTCTTTTCAGCCATAGTTGTTATTCCTCCTTACTGCTCTTTCTTTTTCATTCCAAGCAGATACATTACTACACAGAGTACAGTCAGTACGCCAAATCCGATACGAAGACCTGTGATCAGGTTATCATACCATGTGTTCAGTTTCTCAATATGTGTAGTAGTTGACATACCATCCATTGCATTTGAATTTGCAAGTGCATAGTTCTGATACAGCATTGCCTGTTTCAGATCTCTCAGAAGTTCTTCATTCTGGCTTACATTTTCCACATTCCAGTATGGCCATACTTCTGTAACTGCAGCCATTGTATTGTCACCGGTGTTACATGTCATAGTCACACCGTTATGTACTGCCATGCGAATCTTCGTATATGACGGATCCTGAATGAAATCCTCGGACATCAGACCTTTGAATCCCCATTCTTTGTGAAGAATGTTCAGAAGCAGTCCGGTATGTGCGTTACTTGTCACACAGCCGACACGGTTATATGTAGTCATAACAGCAAGTGCATTTGCATCTTCGATACAGGACTGTGTACCACGAAGCTCATTTTCACGTGCAGCCTGTTCTGTCATAAACTCGGCAATACCTGTACGGTTGATCTCAGTGTCATTAAATGCCAGATGTTTCGGTGCGATCAGTACACCATATTCATGGCCGGCTTTAATGATTGCTGCACCCTGACCTGCTGTCAGAACTGCATCTTCTGAGAAGTATTCATGGTTACGTGCATTGTATGGTGTACGATGAAGGTTTGTTCCAACACCCCACCAGATTGCTGTATTTGCCCACAGAGAATAGTTGCCTACTGCTTTACCCCATTCTGCTGCCAGTTGTTTGCTGAATGTCTGTCCGATTACAGTTTCAACTGCCATAACACCCATCTTGTAATCACGGTTCGGATCATCTTTTGCGATCACACAAGGATCTCCTGTGGAATCATCGGAGTTTGCATACTGTCCCAGCGGATAAGAGTTGAATCCATTCGGTCCGTCATTCTGGATAGCTTCCGGAGAAGTAATAGATTCAATAACTTTTGTGCTGGTTCCACCAAGTCCTGTACGGATCAGACACTCTTCCAGAGTAATCTGGTCAATCAGATCATTCCATCTTTCGTCTGTGATGTCATCCACACCTTTCAGGTTTGCCAGTGTCATTCCATTGTCTGCACCAAAGGTTACAGAAGACGGATCTCCGTCAGCTTCAATATCACTGTAATCATCAGCCATAGTGCTGATCATTTCGTCTGTAGCCGTCAGATCTTTGTATGTTTCCGGCCAGGTTCCTTCCCAGTCGTTTCTGCTTAAGTAAGTAACTGTGTCTTCCATCCAGTTGTTCAGATCAGCATCCTGAAGCTGATTTTCTACCGGTGTACCGTTTAAGGTTACAGCGAAGGAGGAAGAATCAAAATCTCCAAGTTCCCATGTCTGCACGTTGTCTTTGTTTCCGTCAACGTCCTGGTCCTGTGCAGCAAGGACATTGTTTACAGCCTCATGTGCACCGTTTCCGACAGTGAAGTAATAGGTTCCGTTGTCAAGGATCCAGTTACCTGTTGTACCTGCTTCGTTGTCACAGGTGCTGTCCCAGCTTGCCATATCCTGTGCATCAGCTGTAATCGTAACAGTCTGGCTTTCACCCGGCTCGATCATATCTGTTTTTTCATAGTCCAGAAGCTGAACAGCAGATTTTTCTACTTTATGCTCTACATCATAATCTGTATAAGGAACAGAAGTATAAAGCTGTACGACATCTTTGCCTGCAACATCACCTGTATTCTTAACTTCTACTTCTGCTGTTACAGTTCTGTTCTCCAGGTCTACATCCACACTCTTGAGAGTCTGCTCGAATGTTGTGTAGGAAAGACCATATCCAAACGGATAAGATACTTCATCATCATAGTTCCATGTTTTTCCTGTAGAACTTCCTACAATTGCATCTGCATGTCCCTGTCCAAGTACAGTATCTGCATATCTTGTTTCATAATATTTGTATCCTGTATAAATACCTTCTGCTTCAACTTCTTCTGCATTGATGTTTACAGCCGGATCAGCATTTGTCCACTCGTAGTCGCCAAAGTTCTGTGCAGCCGGTGAACTGGCATTTGTTACGGCATAAGTATCTGTCAGATGGCCGGACGGGTTTGCCTCTCCGGAAAGAATATCTGCAACGCCATAGAAACCATAGCCTCCCGGAAGACCAACTTCCATGATTGCATCTACACCGTCATTGTTTTTGATCTCATCGATTTCCATTGCGTTTGCATTGTTCAGCATAACAATGACTTTACCGCCGTTGTTTTCTTTTGCTTCAACTGCCGCATCGATCAGGTCACGTTCATCATCACTTAATCCAAGCGGATCAGTCTGGTTCAGATCCTGGGATGCATCTACACCATCTACACCCGGAAGATAAGTTCCATTTTCTGTAGAAGAACGTCCGATCGTTACCAGCATGACATTATAATCATCCATGGATTCCTTCCAATGGCTGTCTACACCGTTCATTGTTTCCTGTGATGGCTCTCTGCTTGCAAATACACCATCTGTTGCAGGTGCTGTGATGTGGTAATATTCTACAATATTTCCCCACATATTGACCTCTGTCTTAAATTCAGATTCCAGACTCTTGTACAGGTTCTGAAGGTCTTCATTAATGCTGAATCCCTTTGCAGCTAATGCTTCAACAAAATCTACGGTATCTGCATCTGTTCCCTCATTTTCGGTCAGGGAACTTCCCATATCACCACCCTGTACCGGATAGTAGCTGGAGAATCCGAGAAGAGACAGTTTCTGTGTCTCATCTTTTGTGAGTGGAAGTGCATTGTTCTCATTCTTTAACAGAACAGTTCCTTCTTCACTCATACGTTCGCCGAGATCCTCAATGGAATCAAGAAGTTCGGTAGTGCTGGAATAGTCAGACTTATATGTATACAGATCCTCATCTGTACTGTCTGTTACCATCGCACTGCTCTTTGTACCAAGAAATTTGTCGATGTCTGTACGATAGCTGTCTACTACAGGTCCCGCCGCAACAGAAACGGTCAGAAGAGACGCTGTAAGAGTAGTCAGACCACGCCAGATATTTCTTTTTCTGCTCATGTTTGTAGCTCCTTTCTTTCCCTAAAATATGGGTAAGCCTCATCGCTCAAGTGCTTCCTCAATTTCTATGTTCTAAATTTAACATAAATTTAAAAAACGCTCCCATTTTTTTCGCAGACTGCACTTTTTCAGCCGTAAATGGGAGCATTTTTTTATTGAATTTTCACAAGCAAAATTTTTCAGGAAATCTTGCACAAATTGTGATATTTGTTTTTGTTTATATTGCCTATAGCTTTCTATTTTAATGCTACAATCGGAATCTCACGGGTATATGTCTTTTCTTCATCACAGACAGTGATTTTTACCGAATTAGTTTCTCCGGCGCGTACCACGGCCATCGCTTCACCATAATAAGTATCAACGGTATCCTGTGCATAGTTTCCTTCCACATAGGAGCAGGCACTTCCCAGACCTTCAAGTGTTCCATTCTCAACAGAAACCTTGAGATGATGTTTTTCCATCGGTTTCCAGTTCCCTATAAAGTCTCCGTACTGCATTGGAACAAACAGCAATTTACCGGGTTGCACTGTTTCCTGCTCCGGTTTGATATGAAGGATTGTCTGTTCATTCGCTGTTACAAGAGTCTGACGGTTGATCTCGTGGCCGTTTTTATCATAGGAAATTGCAGTAATCTCACCATCTTCATATGGAATGTGGAATTTTGACCTGCATTTCTTTACTTTTCCACGGGCTGCTTTCTTTCCATTGACCAGAAGTTCCACTTCTGCTGCCCTTGCAAAGACTTCAACCTCCGCTTTTTCTCCGGCACACCCTCTCCATGACCAGCTCTCCAGAGCCTTTGTAAGTGCCCATCCTGTCAGATTCAGCTTTTCTTTCTGATAAACAGGTTTTACAGCAATAAACGGACCTGTTTCGCGTTCAAAAGCAACTCTTGTATAGGCTGCTTCCGCACGAGGTTTTCCGAGAAGGTCAATTCGTCCGTTATTTCCGGTCATTCTGGTGTGTGGCATTTTGCCTTTGTAATCCTCATATTCTGCGGCACCGTCTCCGGTCTCTCCGATATATTCCCATCCTGACCAGACAAAATCCCCAAGGATTCGTTTATTCTTTTTGGCAATCTCCCAGAAGCTGTATGCGTCTTTGCAGAAAGTCTCTGTACCCAGGATCAGACGCTGTGGATATTTCTTCAGGTCGTGCCTGTAGCGGAAAAGTCCGTAGTTATATCCTGCAATGTCCATGTTTACAAAAGCATCTTTTGTTTTCCAGTCACATGGCGGAAGTGTTGCTCCAATCTTCATGAAATAATCTCCAACCAGACATGCAAGAGTATTATAAAATTCACTTCCTACCGGTTTCTTCTTTTCTTTTTTCTCAGCTTCCTGTTTTGCCGACTGTGCACTTTTTTCTGCTTTATCGTCGCTGTAAACGCCCATTCCCATGGAACTTAAGAAGTTAAAGAAAATATTGATTCCGCAGGTTACCGGTCTGTATGGATCAAGTTTGTGAAGATAATCTGTCATTTTTCCGGTAAGCTCGATTCCTTTTTTCTGTGCGGTCTCTGCTACTTCATTTCCAGTAGAGTACATGATCACAGACGGGTGGTTATAGTCTTTTTCTACCATATCTTTAAGATCCTGCTGCCACCATTCCTGAAGATAATCCACATAATCATATTTTGTCTTGTGGATGTACCAGACATCGACATACTCATCCATTACCAGCATTCCCTGGTGGTCGCAGGCATCCAACAAGTCCTTAGAACATGGATAATGTGAAGAACGGATTGCATTATAACCGTTTTCTTTGAGGATGCGAACTCTTCTCTCCTCAGCCTCCGGATAGGTACATGCCCCAAGTACACCGTTATCATGATGCACGCAGGCTCCACGGAGAATTTCTCTTTTGCCGTTGATCGTAAGACCATTTTCCGGGCTCCATTCAAGAAGTCGGATTCCAAATGTTTCCTCGACAACATCTTCTCCAAATGTCGCACGCAGGGTGTAAAGATTCGGATGATCACAGTCCCAGAGCTTTGCATCCGGAATTTCCATACGAAATACGGACGGGTTTCCTGTATTTTCGATTTTTTCTATAAGCACAGTATGTTCTTTATCTAAAATTTCAACATTTACCATACCCGGACGGGAAGTTTTAGTCTCCACCTCGATTACAGCCGGCATATAACTGACTGTGTGAATTTTGATTCCGTTTACCGGGATATATTTTTTATCTCCTGTCCAGAGGTATACCGGACGGTAGATTCCTGTTCCTGAATACCAGCGGCTGTTTGGCTGATCGGAATTTCGTGCGATCACACGGATTTCATTCTGTGCTTCATATTTCAAAAGCCCTTCAGTATCTACATAAAAATTCGTGTATCCGTACGGTCTGTATGCAGCTTTCTTTCCATTAATATAAACTTCTGCATTATGATAAACACTTTCAAACTCGATGAGAACCTTTTTGCCACTGTACTCTGACGGTACAAAAACATGTTTTGTATATTCATAGTCGCCGCCCAGATACCAGCCGGAATTTCCTTCGCTCAAACTTTCTTCTGTTCGCGGCTCACTCCGCATGGCGTCATGCGGAAGAGTCACAGAGTATGGTTCTTCATCTCTGGTAAGACATTTACATGTCCAGTTTTTATTAAAATCTATTTTTTTCATTTCAAATCTTCACCCTTCTTGTCTCTCCTCTTACCAGAGAAAGTTTCTGTTCACCTAGTTCCAGAATTCCGCCATCTGCATTCGGTGTGATTTCCAAAATCTCTCCATCCCAGACCAGACGCACAACTCCATTGCTTCCCACCGGAAGTGTGCAGTCAAGCTCTGTAAAATACTGCATCTGCGGTTTTAATATATAAGTAACACCATCTTTGTTTACAAGATCCAGCCCGGCAAAATATTTAGCCAGGAAATAGATCGGGCTTGCCGCCCATGCATGGCAGAGGCTCTTTCCGAAGTGATCACCGTACATATCATACTGTTCTTCCTTCGGTACAGACGGATCATATTCTTCCCAGAATGTAACTGCGCCAAGGTCCAGCATACCTCCCCAGTAGGAGCGGATTTTGTCCAGAACTTCCGCAAGTTTTCCCATACGGCAGAGCACATCCAGCTCAAAGAAGTTGAAATATGGTGTCGTGATTGCCGGGATTTCATTATTTTCTAATACATTTTTGAGGATTTTTTCCTGCTTTGTTCCGTCTACAATGGAGAATAAAATAGCAAAAATATTCGCATGTCTTGTCACATTTCGTCTGCCGGATGTGAATGAATCAATATACGCACCTTTTTCTTCATCCCAGAAGAATTTTTCGATGGCAGCAGTCAGTTTTTCATATTCCTCTCTGTAAACACTTCCGTCTTTACCCAGCTGTTCACTGATTTCCGCCATTGCACGGAAACATGCCGCGTAAAGCATCTGCTCTGCACAGAGCGGGCCGTCTTTATCCATATCCGCCCAGTCAATATATACCCAGTCTTTTTCTTTTCCGATCAGGAAACCATGCTCATCGCGTCTGCCATTGCAGAATCCCATAAGAGAAACCATCTTCGGATAAACAAGTTCCAGAAATTCTCTGTCGCCATATCCTTCATTATGATAATCTACCCCCAGAAGCCAGAGCAGTGAGTAATCCACAATCGTATTGATATGTTTTGTCATCGGGTCGTTACCACGAAGTGCCAGAATTGTTCTCTGGTCAATATCCGCATCCGCCAGCAGATAACGATTTACAAAAAAGCTCTGATAAGCATCTCCTGACCAGATCCATTTATCACGTTTTACTCCGTCAATAAAGAAAATACCGCTGCAAAGTCGGAATGTATGCTCTGCCACAGACCAGATCTGGTTCAGTCTCTCTTCTCCACAATGAAAAGATGCTTTTACCGGGATATCCACATACTGGTGGTTTGCTTTGAGGATAACTTCCCCCGGTTTGCAGTCAGGAATATATGCAAATCTTACTGCACAGCACGGACACTTGCCGGTCTCTTTATCCGGCTGCCAGCTATAGTAGCAATGAACCGGATCAATTGCTTCTTCTCTTGACTCTCCACAGCAGATCAGTACCGGCTGATATCCGTTTTTGAACTCTGCTTCCAGAACCGCATTCAGCTCTGTCTCAAATTCATAAAGAGTTCCGCCGTTATATTCTGTTATGCTGACCGGTTCATATACTTTTTCACTATATTCCCAGACTGCCGGATCCTGCTCCGGTTTTGTAAAGTATTTACTTTTGCCGACCGGCAGTGGTTCTTTATCATAATCTTCTACAATCCATCCCTTATCTGAGCAGATTACTTCTCCCTCCACATAAATACATGGAAAAGCTTCAATGCAGCCTGTGTGAACTCCAACCGCAACTTCTCCCGAACCACAGACGATTTTCTTTCCAAACGGATATTTCTTATCGCCAACCAATACATGGCCGATGGCATTTGAATATACGGTAAAAGAAGTTTCTTTTTCCAGCTGATAAGTACGACGGAAAGCCACTCTGTTGCGGAAACCTTCACTTTTCCAAAAAGCCGGCCAGCCAAAGCCTCTCTCCACACGGCTGAAATTCTGTTTCATCCCATGATATAATTCAAAATCTCCCGGATACCAGATCCAATAACTTCTGTCCATTCCTGTCTCCTCCAAATTTTCTCTTCTTTATTTACTGCCGGTCACCCGGACTTTTACTTCTATAAGTTCTATTTTAACTATACGGGCAGACCCGTTATAAAGTCAAACACAGTTGACGTTCAAAAAACCCCCGTTCACGCAGGACTGTTATCAACGTATTTCTGTTGGATTTTCGAGGCTTCTGTGTTAGACTGATTTTCAGGAGAAAACAAATTTCTGATAAAGTGAAAGAAGGGATTTTTATGGCAAATATCATAGAGGAGTTTTTTACCGGATACTGCAGAAATTTTGACATGACTCAGACAGTCATATGTGAATTTGAACAACTTCCGAACGGCCTTCATCTTTTGGATTCAAGCTGCGAGTACGGAGTCTGTAAGTTCAGCAAAGATTGTACGCTCATGAAGCAGGCCCTCGATAAGGAAAATGCCTGAACTGCGGCTCATCCTTATGCGGAGCGTTTTTGTGTAATAGGAACATTACGGAGTAATTTCCTATTACACAGAAAACAGCCGGGAGATTTACTCCCGGCTGTCCTGCCATCTTGATTTTATTCGTCCCATCCACCATATTCCTGAATCGTTGCTTCTACTCTTTTTCTGACTTCGGCTGCGATTTCTGTAGATTTCATATCTTTATACTCTTCATAATGCATTGGCTTCAGGAAATGCACCTGTACCGTCAATGGTTCTGCAGATCCCGTATCAAATGCTTTATAGGTGTCGATCAGTGCCACCGGCACGATCGGGCATTTTGCTTTTATTGCCGCCTTAAAGCTTCCGCCTTTAAATTCCTGCGGATGATTTCCGTGTTTGCTTCTGGTTCCTTCTGCAAAAATCAGGTAATTGCGCCCGTTTTTGACTTCTTTTGTGACATTGAGGATTATCTGCATGGACTGCCGGATATCTTCTCGATCCATAATATATGCCTTCATACAGGCAAATACCTGTCGTAAGAACGGTACGTTTCCCACTTCTTTCTTTGCAACTACAGAAAAAGGTGTCGGGCAGGCTTCCAGAATGGCCAGCACATCATATAATCCCTGATGATTAGGATAAAACATAAAACCATTTTCGTTGGGAATGTTTTCAACTCCATAAGACTTCACGGTAATATTTCCACCCACATTTGCCTTATGGTCGATTTTTTTCAGGAGTGCATATCTCTCGCCTTCTGTATAGCGATCCACATTTGCCGCATATTTATTTAGCATAAACCAGCCCCACGGCACAAACAGGATGTTTCTTAACACCATCATTATAATTCTTTTCATTTACGCGCACCGCCTCTTCAAAGGATTCTATTTCAGTTTTGCCGCAATCTGCTCTTCATATCCCGGATTTTTCTTAATGAATTTATCATAAGCGGTTGTATAATCCTTATAAACCTGCGTATTCATAAACTCTGCATATTTTGTTGCAGCCTGTTTACTTATATCATCAGTGATTTCCGAAGGTGTCATTACATAATATTTGCCATCATCCTTTTTCTGCACCATATAAGTACTGATACACGGATAACTCTGGCCATTCTTAAGTACCAGATCATAAATCACATACATATATGTAATCTTGCCATTCTGGTAAATCTGACCACACTGCGTAATTTCTGTCTTGTCTGCAGCGAAAGCTTTGTAGTAATTTACGGTTGCATCCATTTCCTGCTGCAGGTTATCATCAGCCTTGGAAACTCCGTAGCACTTCTTTGCCTTGCTTCCGCTTCCTGACGTATAAGCCTCTACAAGCGTTCTGACTACTTTCTCCGGTGTCTTATGGCTGACACCGCATCCTCTTGCCGCAAATACGATCACAATGATCAGCACGATCAGTACAGCCGCAGCTGCCAGAACTTTCTTTGGAAGTCTGGCAATCACTGCTGCTATATCCGCTCTTCCTGATGTTCTTCGTGAAGACCGTCCTTTTGCGGTATTTTTATGTCTTGCCTGCTGTCTTTTTTTGGCTGCTGCGGCTTTTGCATGTGCCCCGGAAGCACCGGAGCGTTTTCTTACATTTGTTGCAGCTTTTTCCCTGTCCATGATGATTTACTTTCCCCTTTATTTCTCTGTGCTGTCCTGATTTTCTTCTATGGTAGCATCTTCGGAAATTTCTTCTGTATTTTCGGTATCTTCAGAACTTTCTTTCTCTGCTTTGTCTTCGTCTTTTTCACGTACTTTTGCAAAACTTGCAACAGTCACTCCTTCAGAAAGATTGATCAGTTTTACTCCTGATGTGATTCTTCCGAGGATTGAGATATCCGAACACTGCAGACGGATAATAATACCCTCTGTAGTAATCATCATAATTTCGTTTTCTTCATTTACTGCTTTGGCGCCGATAACATTACCTGTCTTTTCGGTGATCTTGTAGCACTTCACACCCTTACCGCCACGGTTCTGACAGGTAAATTCACTGATGGATGTTCTCTTGCCCATACCGTTTTCGGATACAACGAGCAGATAATATCCCTGTGTGTTAAGCTGCATTGCCACAACTTCATCGCCATCCAGCAGGTTAATACCGCGTACACCCATAGACACACGGCCGGTACTTCTGACATCGTTTTCTTTGAAGCGGATGCACTGACCGTATTTTGTTACCAGAATGATATCTTTCTTGTCATCTGTAGCCTTTACTTCGATCAGTTCATCATCATCGCGAAGTGATATTGCTGCCAGACCGATTTTGCGGACATTGGCATAATCCTGAATCGGAGTTTTCTTTACAAGACCTTTTCTGGTCGCCATCATCAGATAGTGGCCCTCTTCAAACTTGCTGATCGGGATAACTGCAGTGATTCGTTCACCCGGCATAAGCTGGAGCAGGTTGATGATTGCCGTACCTCTGGCTGTTCTTCCGGCTTCCGGAATCTCATATGCTTTCAGTCGATATACACGGCCGGTATTTGTAAAGAACATGACATAATGATGCGTAGTTGTCATCATCAGTTCTTCAATATAGTCATCATCAAGTGTCTGCATGCCCTTGATTCCTCTGCCACCACGGTTCTGGCTGCGGAAGTTATCTACAGTCATTCGCTTGATGTAACCGAGTTTTGTCATTGTGATGACTGTATTTTCTCTCGGAATCATGTCTTCCATAGAAATGTCATATGCGTCAAATCCGATTGCTGTTCTTCTGTCGTCACCGTATTTTTCGGAAATTGCAAGGATTTCTTCACGGATCACGCGAAGAAGTGTGTTTCTGTCTGCCAGAATTGCTTTTAATTTACGGATTTTTTCCATTAATTCTGCATATTCTGCTTCCAGTTTCTCTCTTTCCAAACCGGTAAGAGCACGAAGACGCATGTCTACGATTGCCTGTGCCTGAACATCAGTCAGTTCAAATCTGTCCATCAATTCCTGTTTGGCAACCTGTACACTTCTGGAACCACGGATAATACGAATCACTTCATCAATATTATCCAGTGCTTTCAGCAGACCCTCTAATATATGCGCACGTTCCTGTGCCTTATTCAGATCATATTTGGTACGTCTTGTAACGACATCTTCCTGATGAGCAAGATAGTATTTCAGCATCTCCGGAAGTGTCAGGACTTTCGGCTGAAGACTTCCGTTTACGGCTACCAGGCAAAGCATAATTACGCCAAAAGTATCCTGAAGCTGTGTATGCTTGTACAGCTGATTCAGAACTACATTTGCATTGGCATCTTTGCGGAGATCGATACAGATACGCATACCTTCACGGCTGGAATGGTCGTTAAGGTCGGTAATTCCGTCGATTTTCTTTTCACGTACCAGCTCGGCGATCTTTTCAATCAGGCGGGCTTTATTAACCAGATAAGGAAGTTCTGTGACAATGATACGTGATTTGCCGTTTGGCAGAGTTTCGATATTTGTTACCGCACGAACACGGATCTTGCCACGGCCGGTACGATAAGCTTCTTCGATGCCTCTTGTACCGAGAATCGTCGCACCTGTCGGGAAGTCAGGTCCTTTTACGATCTCAAGGAGCTCTTCGATCGTAGTGTCTCTGTCCTCTTCAATAATGTTGTCAATAATCTTGACAACTGCACTGATAACCTCTCTCAGATTGTGAGGCGGAATATTTGTAGCCATACCAACCGCAATACCGGAAGTTCCGTTTACAAGAAGGTTCGGATAACGGGCCGGAAGTACTACCGGTTCACGCTCAGTCTCATCAAAGTTCGGCTGGAAGTCTACGGTATCTTTATTGATATCCGCAAGCATTTCCATGGAAATCTTGCTCAGACGTGCCTCTGTATATCGCATCGCAGCCGCGCCGTCACCATCCACAGAACCAAAGTTTCCATGACCGTCGACCAGTGGATATCTCGTCGACCAGTCCTGTGCCATATTTACAAGAGCTCCATAGATAGAGCTGTCTCCATGCGGGTGATATTTACCCATGGTATCACCAACGATACGGGCACATTTACGATGCGGCTTATCCGGACCGTTGTTCAGCTCTATCATGGAATACAGTACCCTTCTCTGTACCGGTTTCAGACCATCTCTGACGTCCGGAAGGGCACGGGAGGCAATAACACTCATGGCATAATCTATATAAGATTTTTCCATGGTCTTCTGCAGATCCACCTCATGGATTTTATCAAAAATATTGTCTTCCATTCTTTATTCTCCTAGATATCCAGATTCTCTACAAAGCGGGCATTTTCTTCGATAAACTCTCGTCTCGGCTCAACTTTGTCACCCATCAGTGTGGTAAATGTCAGGTCGATTTCAGATGTTGCGGACTCATCCATAGTCACGCGCAGAAGGATACGTTTCTCCGGGTCCATGGTTGTCTCCCAGAGCTGCTCTGCATCCATCTCTCCAAGTCCTTTGTATCGCTGGATTTTATTATTATTGTCACGTCCGATCTGTTCAAGGATGCTGTTCAGTTCCGCATCATCATATGCATACCAGACTTTTTTATTTTTTTCTACTTTGTACAGTGGCGGCTGTGCCAGATATACATAACCCTGTTTGATCAGTTCCGGCATAAATCTGTACAGGAATGTCAGAAGCAGGGTTGCAATATGTGCACCGTCAACATCGGCATCAGTCATGATAATGATCTTGTGATAACGGAGTTTGCTGATATCAAAATCATCATGGATACCTGTACCAAAAGCAGTGATCATAGCCTTGATCTCTGCATTGCTGTAAATTCTGTCAAGACGGGCTTTTTCTACGTTGAGAATTTTGCCTCGAAGCGGAAGTATAGCCTGTGTCGCACGGTTTCTTGCAGTCTTTGCAGAACCGCCCGCAGAATCTCCCTCTACGATGTAAATCTCACAGTTTTTCGGGTCTTTATCAGAACAGTCTGCAAGTTTGCCCGGCAGTGCCATTCCGTCGAGAGCTGATTTTCTTCTGGTAAGATCTCGTGCCTTACGTGCGGCCTCTCTTGCTCTCTGTGCAAGAACAGATTTCTCTACAGTTGCTTTTGCCACAGTCGGATTCTGCTCAAGGAAAATCTCCAGTTGTCTGCTGACTACAAAGTCAACGGCACCACGCGCTTCACTGTTGCCGAGTTTCTGCTTCGTCTGTCCTTCAAACTGAGGCTCCTCGATCTTGACACTCACGATGGCGGTAAGTCCCTCACGAATATCGTCACCGCTTAAGTTCGGTTCACTGTCTTTGAGCAGTTTATTTTTTCTTGCGTAATCATTAAATGTCTTAGTTAATGCATTACGGAATCCGACAATATGTGTACCGCCTTCCGGTGTATTGATATTGTTTACAAATCCGTAGCTGTTTTCTGTATATGAATCATTATGCTGCATGGCAACCTCTACTGCCACGCCATCCTTTTCTCCCTCACAGTAAATAACTTCAGGATAAAGGGATTCCTTGCTTCTGTTCAGGTAGGTTACAAATTCGCGGATACCGCCCTCGTAGTGGAATGTTTTTTCTTTCTTGGAGTCTTCACGCTCATCCCTGAGAACGATGCGCAGCCCCTTGGTAAGAAATGCCATCTCACGGAGACGCTGTTTCAGAATATCGTAATCATAAACGGTTTCTTCGAAGATTTCTTTATCCGGAAGGAATGTTACAGTCGTTCCGGTCTTGCCTTCCTCACAGTCACCTACAACCTTCAGAGGATACATTGTATGTCCTCTCTCGTAACGCTGTTTGTATTCTTTTCCCTCGTGATAAATGCTGACTTCCAGCCATTCAGACAGTGCATTAACAACTGATGCGCCTACGCCGTGAAGACCACCGGATACCTTGTATCCCCCACCGCCGAATTTACCGCCGGCATGAAGAATCGTAAATACAACTTCTACTGCCGGTATTCCTGCTTTGTGGTTAATACCAACCGGAATACCTCGTCCGTTATCTACTACTGTAATGGAATTATCGGGATTGATCGTTACCTGAATTTCTGTACAAAATCCTGCCAACGCTTCGTCTACCGCATTATCCACGATCTCATATACAAGATGATGCAGGCCCCTGCTGGATGTACTTCCAATGTACATACCCGGTCTTTTACGAACGGCTTCCAGACCTTCCAGAATCTGTATCTGGTCCGCACCGTATTCTGTATTCTCTCCGCCCATGTGCTTCCTCCTGTCATTCTATATTTATCTGCAGACAGATGACTCTGTCATTTTAAAAATAGGCATAATAATACTAATTTATTATAGCACAAAATGGCTCTTTTTCCAACCGGGAATCCCTGTTTTCTGAAAAAGGCAGTTTATTTAAATTAAAAAAGACAATCCGATAAAAACCAGATTGTCTTTTAAATGTTATAATTTTAGTTCATTCCGTATTTTGTAAGCAGGTTCTTTTCATATTCGAGAAGGTGTCTTGCCTCTGCATCCAGCGCAGCCTCAGAAAGATCTTTTTCCAGATTTCTCCATACATAAATATCTCTGCCAACTTCTCCACCTTTTGCAACAAAAAGCTCTGATACGATACGTCCCTTGAAGTTTACCTCTGCAAGTGCTTTGAAGATCTCATCAAAATCGATGTGTCCACGTCCCGGACATCTTCTGTTATTGTCTCCTGTATGGAGTCCCAGCAATTTGTCACCCGCTGTAAGGATCGCATCACGGAAACTGTCTTCTTCAATATTCATGTGATAAGTATCAAGCAGCACACCGATATTATCAGCATCTACACGTTTGATGTAATCCATTGCCTCTGCTGCTGTATTTAAAATACATCCCTCGTAACGGTTTACAACCTCAACACAGTATGTAACTCCATAATCTTCTGCTGTTTTAACAATTTTTTTCATGGAATCAACAGAACGCTCAACGATTGGTTCTTTATTTCCGGTAAGATCATTTCTCGGTACACATCCCCATCCGGCATAACTTACTCCGGAAATAATCTTGCCATCCATAAATCCAACTCTCTCAACTATATTTTTCAGATATTCAATACCACCCTGACGGATATTTTCATCAGCACTTGATACATCAAATCGAGGATCCAGTCCCAGACTGTATGTAAGTTCAATATTTTTATCATCTGCCATTTTTTTCAGTTCTGTCATGCGTTCTTTGCTCATTTCGAGAAGCGCCTGTGCCTGAAATTCCAGAACATCAAATCCTAAATCACTGGCTTTTTTGATATATTTCGCATGATCACAGTCCCAGTTTTTTTCCCAGAAATTGATAAAAATTCCTAATTTATTCATTGGCGTCCTCCTTTTTCTCAGTCATTCTTCGGAAACCATTTATCGTATTCGTTGCAAAGAGGATATAATACAGGTTCATCTTCTTCAATATCTGCAAATCTTGCTGTCGGCTCAGCAAAGTAGTTGTCTGTATTGTCATCATTTACTTTTGATACTTCTCCTGCAATAAGCGGACCATCACCCATTTTTGCACCAAATGTGTGATTTACATACGGTACCAGACGAACACTGTTTCCACGTGTAATATATACAGGTTCACCAGCTTTTGCCACACACGGAATTCCATCACTGTAATAGGTAACATCACTTTCATAATCTACGCTTCCGTCTTCTTTTTTCAGATAGAAACGCATTTCCATGGTGCCTTCTCCACGGTTGATAATATCTTCTGTTTTTTCAATATGATAGTGGATTGGCAGTCTCTGTCCTTCTTTGAAGATAAGGATTTTTTCTGCATATGGAGAACCAACTCCCGGTTTGCCGAGTTTTCCGTTACGAATGGTAAAAAGAATTGCTCCGATTTCATCAAATTTTCCACTTCCGAAATCTGTAATATCCCATCCTGCCATTACTTCTCGCAGTGTATCAATTTTGTCTTTGTTCTTTTCCCACTCGTCCATTGTCCAGTATGCAAAGCGCGGCAGTTTGAAGTTGTTTTTGTCGAGCAGTTCAATAGACCATTTGATTGCTGCATTAATTTCTGATCGTTTCATAATCGTATGCCTTCTTTCTTATAAAATATGAAAAATGTTTTCCATCGGAGCCCACCACTCCTGTTCTCCTGCTGTTTCGACCGGTTCCTGACACGGATCTGTAAATGTAAGCCATCTTTTGTTTTCTTCATCTGCTGCCAGTTTTTTCATATCTTCCTCGTAGTTATCTCCTACATATTCAAAATATTTAAAAAGATAACCATCTCGGTAAAAAATTGTAAAATTCTGCATATTTGCTTCTTTTTGTTTCTGGACAATGCTCGGCCAGATCTCGTTATGAAGTTTTTTATATTCCTCAAATTTTTCCGGTTTTACTTTAATTACTTCTCCAAATCTTTTCATGCCACTTCTCCTGTTAGATAAAATATTCACCAATCTTCGCTGAGATTACCTCACCTGGCTGCTGGAAGAACTCCTCACCTTTCAGTTCTGCCACTATTTCTTTTTCTTTAAAGATCAGCATCCTTCTGGAAAGAGAAATTACTTCGTTCATGTCTGATGAAATCAGCACAACTGCTTTCTGCTCGTTCTTTGCAAGATTCCAGATAAGATCGTGAATGTATTCTTTTGCTCCAATATCAACACCTACTGTCGGCTCATCAATAACGATAATGTCACAGTCAGCAGAAAGCCATTTTGCAATACTTACTTTCTGCTGGTTTCCACCGGAAAGGCTTCCTGCCTTTGTGGTCAGCTTCGGTGTTTTGATTTCAAGTCTGTCTACGTATATCTGTGCGTTTTTCTTCTCTTCATTCAGATTGATAAGCGGAACTCCGTTCTTATAGAACTTGTCCAGTGAGTTCATGCAGATATTCATTTCAATGGTGTTCTGTAAAAACAGACCTTCTTCTTTTCTGTTCTCTGTAACGTAACCGATTTTATATTTGTGAAGACTCTCTGACAGGCTTTTTAATTTTACTTTCTTCCCATTTACATAGATCTCACCTTCATCGATCGGGTCTACTCCGAGAATAGTACGGATCAGTTCTGTACGTCCGGAACCTACCAGACCATACATACCGAGAATTTCTCCCTTTCTGACTTCGAATCCGAGATTATGGAATCCATGATATTTAGATCCGATGTTGACTGCTTTCAGTGCTACTTCATGATCACCTGCATCCAGTCGTCCCTTATACTTCAGTAAGCTTTCACGACCGATCATCATCTTGACCATTTTATCTCTGTCGACATTTTCAATAAGTTCTGTACCTACAAGCTTTCCATCTCGGAAAACAGTAATCTTATCACAGATCATCTGTACTTCCTCAAGTTTATGAGAAACAAAGATCATGGCAACGCCCTTTTCTTTTAACTTTCTCATAATGCCAAACAGAATGTCGGCCTCGTACTGCGTAAGTGAAGATGTAGGCTCATCGAGCATCAGTATTTCTGCTTCTGCACTGAGCGCTTTTGCGATCTGAATCAGCTGTTTATGAGCTGCACTCAGATGTCTGACCGGTGTACTCGGATCAAAATCCAGTCCCACCATATCCATATATTTTTTTGCAGTTTCATTTACTTTTTTCCAGTTTACAAAACCACCCTTTGTAAATCTCGGTAATTTATCCAGACATATGTTTTCTGCGATACTGCTGTTTGGAATCAGGTTGATTTCCTGATTTACAATACTGATATGATGATTAACCGCATCACTGTAGCCATGTAAGTGCAGCGTTTCACCATTCATTACAACCTCGCCCTCATCTGCATGATAAATACCGCAGATAATTTTCATAAGCGTACTTTTTCCGGCACCGTTTTCGCCTAATATCGCATGGATCTCTCCATTCTGGAAATTAACGGAAATGTTTTGCAGAGCCTTTACGCCTGGAAACGATTTTGATATATTTTTCAGTTCAAGCATATACGATCCTCCGTCAATCCTGACTTTATCTTATCTGATCTTCTTTTCAGAGCATCAGTTGTTTTCAAAGTTACATTTTCAGTTCTGCATGCGGAATCTGATATTTGGGGACGTCTCCGGAGGTTTCCCTCCGGAGCATGTTATTCCGATACATTACTTCAGCATGAAATTAATTTTTCCTCATTATGTAAGCGTATATTATTTCTGCTTAAACCAGTCTGTTTCAAGGGTACCAATCAGATCTGCAGCTTTCTGTTCGATATCTGTCTGCCAGGAATCAGAATTTTCTTTGTCGATAAAGATGTATCCTGTGTCGATGAATTCACCGAACTCATTTGCTTCCCAGCCATCCTGCAGCATACAGAGGATCATGGAAGAAACATATCCCATTGCCCATCCATTCTGTGCTACTGTATAGTCGATCTCGCCATTTGCGATTGCATTCATAACTTCGTTGGACTGATCCATAGTTCCTGCAAAAATATGTTCTGCATCCGGGCTTGTTCCATAATAATCAGCAAGGGCATTTGCAAGACCCTGAGATGCTGTACCGCCAGTTGTGATGATACCTTTGATTCCGCTGTTTGCTGTTAAAGCATCAGAAATTTTTTCATAACCCTGGTCTACTGTTGAGATGTCAGCTACTGTCTGAACAATTGTTACTTTTCCGTCTGTTTCTGCAACTGCATCTTCTACACCCTGCTGTCTCTTCTGAGTATTAACATCACTTAACTGTTCCAGTACATTTACCATTTCACCTTCGCCGCCCATAAGCTCGATCAGATGTTTGGTTGAATTGTACGCCTGTGTATATACATCGGAAGCCAATGTTGCAGCGGATTCCTGAGGATCATCCATCAGACCTGCATAGTTGACAACCTGTCCGCCTGCATCATAAACTTCCTGATATAATGCATTTGCACCTGATGTGTCTGCACCAAAGATAAGAAACAGATCGTATCCTTCTGCAATTTTTGCTTCGATGGACTGATTTTCAATATCCTGTGTCCATTCTGTACCTACTGAATAATCAATAGTTACACCATAATCTTCTTCAAATGCCTTAAGTCCCTCTAATACATAGCTGTCAAAGAATGTGTCAGGAGCCGGCCAGTAGCAGAACAGCTTGTATTCTGACGGATCAGATGCCATTTTCCATTCATTATTTTCAGCTGCTTTCTTTGTATCTACATTTACACTTGCATCTGTTGATGAAGCCATAACAGCTGCGCTGCTTCCTGTGATCATCGTTGCTGCCATTGCCATTGCCAATACTCTTTTACTCATCTTATTCATTTGCTATACCTCCATAGTGTTGTTTTTCATGCTTTTTATGTATCTTTTATCAACGAATACGCTTTAAGTCCCCATACTATATCTCGCATTCGTAAATAAACTTTTTATCATCCCATTTTCTGGGAAATTCTTGTACGAAGACTTTCCACAGATACTGCAAGAAGAATAATTGCTCCAAGGAATGCCTGCTCATAATAAATATCAACCTTCATCATGGTAAGTCCGTTTCGGATCATTGTAAGAATCCATGAACCACAGAAGAATCCGATTGCTGTGAAGTTACCACCACTTAAGTTAATTCCGCCGATTGCACAGATTGCGAAGGAATAAAGCATCCAGTCTTCACCGGTGGAAGATACTGCTGTACCTGTTCTTGATGCCCAGATAAGAGCTGCCACACTTGCAAGTACACAGGAAATTGTATTACATGCAATCTGTACTCCGTCTGTACGAATACCGGAAAGTGCTGCTGCCGCTTCGTTTCCACCTGTTGCCAGAATGTCACGGCCAAATTTCATGTTCTTGAAGAATACTGCCAGAAACAGAACAAAAATGATCATGATTACAAATAATCCGGATGTAGGTCCGACTTTACTTCTTCCAAGAGCGGTGAATCCCTGTGTCAGTTTGTATGCATAGCCATGGGAAACACCAACTGCAATACCTTCATATACAAAGGACATTGCCAGTGTAATGATAAATCCTGATAATTTAAGTTTTACAACCAGAAATCCATTGATCAGTCCGCATACAGCTCCGACCAGTAATGTAACAATAATTGCTACCGGAGTACTGAGGCCGAGATCCTGAACTGCCAGGCCGAGAACTACTGAGGACAATGCACCTACCGCACCAACTGCAAGGTTCATTCCACCGATTACTGCAACCATAAGCTGTGCGCCGGCGATAAATGCATATACGGCAGCCGTTCTGGAAAGGTTAAATAAGTTATACTGTGACAGGAAGGCACTCGTTGTGATTGAAAAGATTATCACCAGTAAGACAATTGCAACCACTGAACTTGACCAACTCTGTAGAAAGAATTTTTTCATTGAGTCTCCAAAACTTCTAGTAGACGTTTCTTTTTTCTGCATATTCATTCTCCTTTTTTTCTTACTGTTTCTTTTTTGACGATTCCCGGATGGCCAAACCAGAAATCCTTATCCGTATTTACTTAGATAACTTAAGTTATTTTGTAAAAAACTAAGAGGCTTACGAACACCTCTCTTTCTTTTACTTAAGTTATTTAAGTTATGGTTAAATTATACATTCTGTTTTCTCAAATGTCAATATGCTGTTTGCAATTTGTATATTCTATTCTATTTTTATTGTTTTTTTTATGCACAATTAACAAAAACAGGCTGATTTATCAAAATCTGCCTGTTTTTCGTTTACTCTTAATATAAAAATGATAATGCTTCAAATTCCCAGCCTGAATCCTGAATCATCAGAGTTGCCCCTTTTGCAACGTTCAGTTCATCTTTACTTCCCGGCCGGATTGCCACATGTCTGCCGGCAAGGTGCATCTGACGTTCTCTTGTATACTTCTTGATGCGGTTCAGAAAATCATCTCCGTTTTTCATCATACCACCACAAAGATAAATCGTATCCGGATCAAGCATATTGATAGCTGTTGCAAGTGCAATACCAATATATTTAGCCGCCTGATCGATCAGATGCATTGCGATCTCATCCTGTAATACTGCAGCTTCAAACACAGTTTTTGCAGTAATATTTTCCGGATCATTATTACAAAGTTTCCGAATCACGGTATCTCCGTTATTTTTTACAATTTCTTTTGCCTGTTCCGCAATCGCACGGCCGGACGAAACAGCTTCCAGACAGCCATTATTTCCGCAAAGGCAGACCGGTCCATTTGGATTTACGATAATATGGCCGATTTCACCACTGGTTCCTGAAGATCCGTAATATACCTCACCATTTGATATGATTCCGGAACCAATACCATAACCGAGACCCACACAAAAAATAGTGGATTCTTTATTATTTGATCCCGGTCGTGTTTCCCATCTCGCCTGTGCACGGTTTGCATTTCGTACGATCACATGAAATGGTTCCAGTCTCTCCTGTGCCCATTTTTCAAGCGGTACATCCTTCCATCCAAAGTCAGGGGAAAATATAACTGTGCCTGTATCAGATTCAATCAGGCCCGGCATGGCAATGCATATGCCGACAATAGTTTTCTCATCTACTGTGGATTTTTTCAGAGTTTCCCTTACCTGCTCGCATAAATATTCTATACATTTTTCCGGTTCCTCTGCATCTTTTGTCGGCTTACTGGTACTTACAAGTACTTCCCCATCCTGCCCGGTAATAACAACACGCGTATTAATTCTTCCGACGTCCACTCCAATATACCGAAAATGCTCCCCGCAGATAGTAAACTGTTCAGGGTGCTTGCCAACACCTGAGCCGATTCTTCCTATCGACTGTATCATGCCATGTTCCAGCAGTTCATCTGTAATAGACATAACTGCCGGTATACTTAAACCTACCATCTGTGCAATGGCAGATCTGTTTATTGGCTGATTTTCTTCAATGCAGTTGAGAACATTTCTTTTATTCATGTTCCCGATGTTTTTCTTGTGGATACTTAAGTATTTTGTTATATTATCCCCGCCTCTCGTAAGTAAATATTATGCCTGCACGTCAATCAATACTTTCATTGTTGTCTCACGATTAGCGTCTATATACTGATATGCCTGCAGATAATCTTTAAAGGCAAATGTTTTGCTCATCAATGGACGAAGCTGTATTTTTCCCTCATCTACCAGTTCAATTGCCTTTAAATAATCTTCATTGCGATACATCATGGTAGTATTCAAATCAAGCTCATGGTCATTAAGAACAGCAAGATCCACATTTGCCATTCCTGCATAAACAGCTACCAGAATAATCGTACTTCCTTTTCTTGCATATTTAATTGCCTGTCCCATAGTGATGTCATTTCCTGCACAGTCATAAATAACATCTGCTTTATCAGGTCCAAAGCATTCTATCATTGCCTCACCAAAATCATGAACCTTTGTATTGTATACAAAGTCAATTCCACACTCCTTTGCCTTTTCCAGACGCACATCACTGATGTCTGTCACCATAACACTTTCTGCACCCATGGCCTTTGCTGCCTGTGCAACCAGATTTCCAATTGGTCCTGCACCAAGTACAGCGATTTTCAGTCCCTTTACGTCCCCTGCACGGCATACGGCATGGCAGGCTACCGCTGTAGGTTCTATCATCGCTCCTTCATCATAATCCATTGTTTCCGGAAGGTGTGTTACCTTACTTGCATCTACGGCAAAATAGTGTGAGGCTGTTCCCACATCCTGAAATCCCATTACTTTCAGTTCTTCACAGAGATTATATTTCCCATGTGTACATGGATAACATTTTCCGCAGAAAATCTGCGGCTGTATTGTTACTTTCTGTCCTACTTCAAAACCGGTAACTCCTTCACCGATCTCAAATACACTTCCGGAAACTTCATGTCCCTGTGTTACCGGATATTTTGTAAATGGATGTTTTCCATGGTAGACATGTATATCAGAACCACAGATACCAATTTTCATAATTTTTATGACTAACTGTCCCTTTTTTGCTTTTGGCACTGGAACTTCACGAAATTCAATTTTTCCCGGAGATGTCATTACCTGCTGTAACATAAAAAAGCCACCTTTCTTTTTGTAGATTTTGTACAAAATACAATATAAAGCAAAATATCTATTGATTTTTTTATACAATTTGTTATGATAGTAATAACTCATTTAACTTAACTTATTATGAGTATGACATCTGGCCATGACATTGTCAATGTCCTTTTCACACATATATTCAGTGAATATTTTGTATATTTTGCCATTTTTCATACCCATATAAGCTAGTTATATATTTTTTTACGAAATTACTTAACTAACTTTACAAAAGGAGGTTCTTATGAAAAGCAATTACTTACAAAACATGTTCTCCCTTGAGGGAAAAGTTGCTCTGGTTACCGGTGGGGGCCGCGGAATTGGACAGGTAATTTGTCGTGAACTTGCACGTGCCGGTGCTGATATTGCGGTTTTTTCCCGCTCCGGTGCTTCTGAAACAGTTAAACTGATTGAATCAGAGGGTGGAAAAGTTCTGGACATCATTGCCGATGCAACAGATGAGTCCAGCGTAAAAGAAGGAATGAAAAAAATTATGGAAGTATATGGAAGACTGGATATTGTAATAAACAATGCTGGTGTATGCTACCATAAAGATGCGTTTGAAGCTACCGTTGAAGAATGGAGAGAATGCCTGGATATAAACCTTACCGGTGAATATATCGTCTGCCGTGAAGCAGCCAGAGTCATGATTGATAATAATTTTAAGGGAAGCATTGTGAATATTGCTTCCATGTCCGGACATATTGTTAATGTTCCACAGTGTCAGGCCGCTTACAATGCATCTAAAGCCGGTGTCATCCATATGACCAAAAGCCTTGCAATAGAATGGATTGACAAAAATATTCGTGTTAATTCTATCAGCCCCGGATATGTTGCCACTCCAATGTCTGTTGATCCTGATTTTGTCGAACCAGAGCTTATGGCAGCATGGCAGCCATTATTCCCAATGCATCGTATGGCAAAACCAGAAGAGCTTTGTGGTGCAATTATCTGGTTATGCAGTGATTCTGCAGGATATACTACCGGTGCAGATATTCTGATTGATGGCGCCTATACTGTACTTTAAG
>ERZ1034952.614-NODE-614-length-32455-cov-8.804753_pt1 | contig 32455 bp, 29 predicted proteins | sample MGYA00520625_ERZ1034952 | MGnify/ENA primary metagenome ERZ1034952 (study PRJEB33766, sample SAMN09781773) | gut metagenome | biome: gut microbiome | host: Homo sapiens | place: Madagascar | study: EMG produced TPA metagenomics assembly of the PRJNA485056 data set... | reverse complement strand
AGACCTTCACCGTCAGGGACATGACCGCACCGGGAAATGTCTCCGTCAAGGCGAAGGTCGAGGGAAACAGCCTGCTTCTGAGTTGGAAGACGCCGAAGGACAACGTCGGCGTGACCGGTTATATTCTGAAACACGGCGCCAATCTCGAACACTCCGAGTTCCTGGCGGCAGATAAACTGGCCTTCCGGATTGACGGAATCGCCAAAGGGTCTTACCAGTATCAACTCATTGCCGTGGATGCGGAAGGCAACGAAAGCAAGCCCAAAAACGGAAAGGCAACGATCAAAACGGACCTTCCGACGGCGGAACTCAATCAGGAGCTCCCGGATGTGGCACAGCTTGCCGGGTTCGATTCCGGCGTACAGGCGATAGCGGGACTCGTGGATGATCCGCTGGCGTTCTGCCGCGCGCTCAGGCTTGACGCGGAACTGAAGCTCTCCGCTGCCGAACTGCTCGACCGTGCAGAGACCGGCAGACGGCCGGTGTCACTATTCACCGCAGCCTCCTGATCGTAACCGCTCCGGCCCGGCGGCCCCGTCAATGCAGCCGGTCCGGGCAGAGCGGAACAGGCGGCAGGCGCCTCAATAACCGGCCCTGCTGCCGATGCCGGATTCGAGCCCTGCGGGCGATACGCGGTAACTGAGTTTAAAGTCATCGCCGTCTTTCCGGTATTCATACGGCCTGCCGGTCACGGGATCGGCCGGAAGAACCGGCAATATTCCGGGAACAAGCGCGTCGAGATGCTCCGGATACGCCCCGTGCAAAGAACGGTAAAGCTTCAGGGCGACCGCCGTCCGGAACAAGCCGTTGCGGTGTTTCTCCTTCCGGAGCGCACGCACGAACTCCCCGACATACCCGCCGCCGTCATATTCGAGCTTCGCCGAATTCCGGAGAAGCCCGATCTGCGGCTGGGCCTCCGCCCGCTCCCGCACCATTCCGGAAAGATCCGAAATATAGAAGATGCGCAGGAGGCGGGGGACTTTCTGGTCCGAAAACATATATTTCATCTCTTCCGGCCGTTCCAACGCCCTCTTCAGATAATCGGCCGTGAGTTCCAAATCATCCGGCACGGAATAATCCGTATTGAAGTAATCAAGAAACTCACGGTAATCATCGGCATGCTCCGGCCCGTCCGGCCCGAGGGAGACGATGGAATCCGCCAGTATGGAATCGACGGCAATGCAGACCAGCCCGTTGATCGTGGTGGGGGGGCCGGCCGCCGCCGCCTTCGATATGTTCAACCCCAGCTTCAGAACCGGCAGTATTTGTTCGTGTTCCCCATAATAGTGGTGAATGGCGGCAATGCCGCATAGCTTGCGCATGAGACTGCGGACCCGGTTCAATTCAGACAGATGCGCAATGTTGTCGAACTCCCCGCTGTAAAACGCCGGGTATTTTCCGAGCTCCGCAACGGCGGCGAGGAATTCCGCCGCTTCCGGGGTGCGGATTGCGGCCAGGGCGAACGCCTTGTCCTCTTCCGAAATACCGTTTTTGTCCGGGTTCGTCCAGGAATAAACCGACTCCAGCGGAATTTCAGGACGGGGCCGCTCCGGATCGTCGTGCCTGATCCAATCGGCAGAGGCCCGGCCGAGCTTCCTCCAGGCCGCGGCGCCCTCTTCATCCTGCGGCGGAGCGAATGAAAGTTTCCGGCCGGACTTCTCCGCCAGAGCAAGGGCGTTCCAAGCCCGGACCACGGTCATACCGTATGCAGCGCCGAAGACCAGCAGAGAAACCGCAATCATGACGCCGTAATCGATCAACGCGCGCCGTATGGAGTTTTTCGCACCGCGTCCGGAGAGCAGGACACACCAAAGCGCAAGTGCCGGAATCGCCGGAATGAATCCGCTCCAATAAGGAATGTACATGTAATCCAGCCGGGAAGACGGCAGCATCAGAAACAGGGCCGCGGAAATACCGGCCATCAGGGGCCCGGTGAACAAGAACAGGATCACCCCGGCCGGAATGGAGACGGCAGTCGTTTTACCGACTCTCCGGCCGGCGACTCCGGCCAGACAACCGTAAAGCCCGGCCACAAAAAACACACTCAGGGTGACCGCCCGGATGACGATCCGCGCCTTATCCGAATAAACCCTGCCGGAAGTTCCGAACTGGAGTATCCGGCCTTCCACGTTCACCGTAAAGGGCATCTCCGAATAATCGACACAGAAACCTCCGATCAGGCAGGAGAAAACAAGCAGCGGCAGAAACAGCGCAAGAAACCTGCCGGTTTTTCCGTACCTTTCCCCGCGAGAGAAAAACAAGCCGCAGACAAGCATGGCAACCGCCAGCGCCGGCAGCAGCAGATTCACCTGGCGGCCCCGCTCGCAGTTCCAGGCGACTCCGACTGCGGTAAGGAGGACGGTCAGCCCGGCCGCCGCCGGGTAACAGTTGCACTTCCAGATGTCGAGCATGTCCCTGAAACTTTTCATGACCTGGCTTTCTCCGTAATGTTTCCGAACTCCGTTCCCCGGTTAAAATATGTCGGCGGAATGAAAAAAACAAGCCGCAGAGGGAACGTGCGCCGCTTTTTTTGAAAAATACGCCGGAACCTGAAGGCAGCTTCCCGGATACCGTGCGTTTCACCGCTTCCGCATCCGGGTCAGCATCCGATTCAGCGCATTCGTGAACCGTTCGCGTTCCTTCGCTGAAAACGGCGGTGCGCCGCCGGTGACCTCACCCGTGATCCGCAACTCGGCCAGCAGTTCGCGCATGGCCAGCGCATTGCCGATTCCCGCCGCAGTATAAGGCTCTCCACGCGGATTCAGCGCCTCCGCCCCGCCTGCCAGCACGCGCGACGCCAGCGGAATGTCGGCCGTAATCACCAGGTCGCCGGGCTCCAGCTCCCCGACGATCCGGTCGTCTGCGCCGTCGAACGCATCCCCCGCGCCGATGCCGCGGACACAGGCGGATTCCGGCAGGCGCGGCATGCGCGCGGCAACGAAAACACACGGCAGCTTCTCCCGCTCCGCGACCTGAATCAGAATCTCCCGGATCGCGCGCGGGACCGCGTCCGCATCAACCAGTACCTTCATGAACTCCCCTCCGGCTCCGGCGATAAAAAAAGAGCGGCCGGACGGCCGCCCTTTTTCGAAATACCGGAGTTTTACAGCTCCAGCTTTTTCCCGCCCTTCTTCTTTTCGATACGGTACTGCGTGTAGAACGGGTTGCCCCACCCCACCAGCCTGCCGTCCTCGAAAACAAGCGGCATACACTCATCCTCGGTCGTCAGGCCGTCCATCCAGACCGTCTGGATGAAATAGTACCAGACATCCGGCGTGGAAAACAGCTCGTCCGACACGGGGTCGCCCATCACGCCGAGCACTTCGCTCTTGGTCATGCCGACCCGGAGCCGCTTCGAGTTCTCGATGTTGCGCGCCGCCTCATTCCAAGGCATCGAAGAGCAGCCGGCAAACGCGCCGGACAGCAGAAGCGCCGCCGCGCACACCAGGACGGTTCTACGGAAAACAGCCATGCGAAACTCCGTTTCTGCGGTCAGTCCATCGGGGAGAATTCACTCTTGCCCGCACCGCACTCCGGGCAGACCCATTCGTCCGGAAGTTTGTCGAACGGGGTGCCGGCCGGAACTCCGTTGTCCGGATCGCCGACCGCCGGGTCATAGACATAACCGCAAACATCGCACACATACTTTTTCATGTTCATACCTCCTCTTTTACTCGGATTTCTTCTCTTTATTTCACCCGCTCCAACAGGAGCCGGCCCAATTTTTCACCGTTTTCGAACATCCGCTTCATATCCTCGGCGGTCGGCATGTATTTGACCTGAAACAGCTCGCACGGCTGCTCGGCGCCCATCGCGGTCAGCTCGGCGGCGATCTGCTTGCCGCCCTCCCCGCTCCAGCCGTAAGAACCGAAGGCGAAGCCGATCTTGTTCTTCGGGCGCAGTCCCTTCACATAGCAGAGGATGTCCGCCATGTCCGGGAACACCTGATTGTTCATGGTCGGCGCGCCGAACGCCATGAGCCCGCAGTTCGCAACCTCGGTCATGACCGCGCTGCGGTCGTTCACATGCAGGTCCATGACCTTGACCTCGACGCCGGCGGAGCGGATGCCGTCGGCCAGCGCTTCGGCGAGCCGTTCGGTCGAATGCCACATCGTCGAAAAAGCGACCACCGCGCGCGGCTTCGGCAGCTGCATCGCACAATCGCGGTAGAGGTCGAGAATCCACCTGATATCCTCCGGACGGCGCCAGATCGGGCCGTGGTCCGGCGCGATCATCTGAATGTCGAGATTCAGCCCCGGCAGCGCGTCGAGCAGCTCGATCACTTTCGGAGCCAAATGGTTCAGAATGTTCGCAAAATATTTGCGTCCCTCGTATTCGAGGATGAACGGCGCGTATTCGTCCGCAAAACGCCGGCTGCCGGCCAGGTGCATCCCGAAAGCGTCCTGCGAGAACAGAATCTTCTCGGAGTCGAGATAGGTCACCATGCTGTCCGGCCAGTGCAGCATCTTCGTTTCGACGAACGCGATGTTTCCCTTGCCGATGCTGATCGCCTCACCGGTCTTGACCGGGGTAATGCCGAGATCGCCGTAGTAGGCGGTCAGCGTCTTCTGCCCGACGGGGGAAACGAACACCTTCTCGGGTTTGATCGCCTCGATCGTCGCCGGCAGCCCGCCGGAGTGGTCCGGCTCGGCGTGGTTCGAAACGATATAGTCGATTTTCGTAACATCGCCGATCACGGAGCGAATCCGCGCCAGCAGCTCGCCGACGAACGGCCCCTTGACCGAGTCGATCAGCGTGATCTTCTCATCGAGCACGAGAAACGCGTTGTAGGTCGACCCGCGGCCCGTCTCATAGCCGTGAAAATTACGGATGCTCCAGTCGATCGCGCCGACCCAGTAGACGTTCTCGGTTACTTTTACTGCTTTGAAATACTCTTCCATGCTTCACAATCCCGCTATTGAACTGTTTTCTTCTGCATAAAATATAACGCCGGAAACAGCCGTGTCCAGCTCTTTCCGGCGCAATTTCCTGAAAAAAGCCCGATTATTTCTTCCAGAGGCCGTGAATGTTGCAGTATTCGCGGGCGACAAGGCCCGGCTGGTTCGGCACGTAGAACGACGCCTGCGGCTTGTCGCCGGGCTTCAGGTAGTAGCGGTTCAGGTAGTTGCCGTTTTCGACCTCGATCCACTCGATGTAGTGCTTTTCCTCCATCGGGTGCGGAATTTCGCCGACTTTGACCAGAATGCCGTCATTCTGCTCTTCGATCACGGGAATGTGCTTCTCCTTCGAAGCGTCCACGGTACCGGCCTCGAGCACTTCCATCTCGGCGCCGCAATGGAGCGGCAGCGCGCCGTTGCCGGCGTCGAGCACCTGAATGACCATTCCGCAGAGCCTGCACTTCAGAAACTGTTTCTTTTCGAGCTGCATTTTCTCTTCCTCCTCTTCAAGCCTTCTGTTTTCTGCATTTCTGGCATTTGCCGCTCAGTTCCAGATAGAACGAGTCGCAATCCAGCTCTTCCATAACGGACCGTATTTCACGGTTGATTCCCGAAAACACGGCGGGGGAGACGTCACTGACCGCGCCGCAGACCGTGCAGCGCATGTGATGATGCTCCGATATATCGCCGTCGAATCTCTTCTGCTTGCCGGCAGTCTCCAGCTTCCGCACGATCCCGGCCTGAGACATCTGCTCCAGATTCCGGTAGACGGTCCCGAGGCTGATGGTCGGAAGCTTGACGCGCAGCGCCGCATACAGTTCATCGGCGGTCGGATGGGTTTTGACGGAACGCAACTCCTTCAGGATCGCCTCCCGCTGGGCTGTTCGATTCATGGCCGCTCTCCTCCTGCCAATATTTGATAATCATTCCTTCTTTTCATACTATACACGGGCTCCCGTCCCGATGCAAGCATTTTTTTGGAAAAATACCCGATTTTTCGAGTTGAAACCCGCCGCCCCGCCGCTATATTAGCTTCATCATGCGATTGTACAACACAGCGAATATGGAAAAGGAGGATGCCGATGATCAGCAAAGAGGAGCTCAGGCCGCTTGAACTGGAACTCAATTCGCCCGACCGCGCGATCCGGAAAAACGCACTTGCCGAAATCGCCGAACTGTGCCGCAACCGCCAGCTGCCGTCCGAACCGGCCGGCACGCTGCACAACATGCACTGTCACACCTGTTACAGCTACAACGGCTACAACTATACGCCGGCGTATATCGCCTACCTCGCGAAGAAGTCCGGCTGGCTGGCGGCCGGGATCATCGACTTCGACGTGCTCGACGCCGTCGAGGAGTTCCGCGAAAGCGCCGAGGAACTCGACATCAACTACTCCTGCGGAATCGAAACGCGCGTGTTTTTCAAGGAGCTGGCCGACGTATCGATCAACTCCCCCGGAGAACCCGGCATCGCCTACCATCTCGGGCTCGGCTTCGACACCGGAGAAATTCCGCCCTGCGCCCGCGAGTTCGCGCACACGATGCGCGCGCAGGCGGCCGCGCGCATCAAAAAAATCATCGGCCTTGTGAACGATAAACTCGACCCGGTCCGGCTCGACTTCGAAAAGGACGTCACCGCACTGACCCCGGCCGGAAATGCGACCGAACGCCATCTCTGTCAGGCCTACCGCGAAAAAGCCGAAGCGCTTTTCACCCGCCGGGAGGCGCTGGCCGAATTCTGGAGCGCCAAGCTCGGCATTCCGGCCGCCGAGGCCGTCAAGCTCATCGACAACCCGGTCAAGCTCGAAGCGAAGATCCGTTCCGCGACCATGAAAAAGGGCGGAGTCGGCTACATCGCACCGACGCCGCAATCCTTCCCGCCGCTCGAAGCCTTCAACAGCTTCATTCTCGAATGCGGCGCGATCCCGACCATCGCGTGGCTCAACGGGCTCTCCGGCGGAGAGGCCGACGTCGACCGGCTGCTCGACCTGCATATCGACAAGGGCGCGGCGATGCTGAACATCATCCCCGATCGCAACTGCTATCCGGACAACCCGGCCCGTACCGCCCGCCACCTTGCCGAGCTCGACCGCGTGGTGGCTGCCTGCGTCGAACGCGACCTGCCGGTCGTCATCGGCACGGAAATGAATGCGCCGGGCCTCAAGCTCGTCGACGACATCAACTGCGAAGGGCTGCGCAAGCACGCCGAAACCTTCATCGCCGGCGCGCGGATTCTCGCCGGTCATACGCTGTTTTCGAAGCTCAGCCGCGGCTACCTGAGCGACTGGGCCAAACGCGAGCTGCCCGGCCGCAGGGAGCGGAACGCCTTTTATGCGCGCCTCGGCGAATGCCTGACGCCGTCCCGCTTCGAGACGGTGCGGGAGTGGCCCGAAAGCGCCGAAAAGGTGAAATCCATGATCGATTCCATCGAACCGACCGCCTGATTCCCGTAACTCGTTCATTGGCCGGAAGCTGTCGGCTTCCGGCCGTTTCCCGCGTCTTTTCTGAGGCGCATTGTCCCGATTTTGTCAAGTCTTTTTTCGAACTTTTTTTCATGAAAAGATCGCGATTCCGATTTGAATTATTGACGTACCGCGGCTAAATTGATCAGTGTTGCGCCTCAAGCGAAAGAGGCGGGTTGTTAATAAGTTGTTGATGAGTTGTCAATGGTGTTGAATCGTGGAATTTCCGCTCAAAAACGGCGGATTTTCCACCCGGCGCAGAGGGAGGCGCGGATTCGGTTCGCAACTGCCTTGCAATGAATCGGCATGGTACGGGAAAGAGGTCAATCGGCCGCAGGGCAGTTTGAGTCCATTTTAAAAGCAGTCGCGCATGCATCCCTGAAAGCGGATGTTTTTGAAATGGGCTTAAAGCAAAAAAACAGGTATATTGGAGTTATGGATTCGCAAGAGAGCCGCGTGGCGAAAATCTGGTCTGTCGCCGCGGATCGTCTGATGGAGCAGAACAAGCATCTGTACCGTCAGTGGTTCCGGAAGATCACCCCCCTCGCCGTAGAGGGAGCGACACTGAAACTCGGTGTTTCGGACGATTTTTTCGCGAGCATCATCGAAGATCAGTACGACGACCTGATTCTTGAGGCACTCGCCGGAATCGGGGGAGTCAGCTACAGCTATGAACTCGAACCCGGCCATGAACCCGTTCTCGAAGAAAACATCCGCCCGGCCGCAGAAAACGAAAAGGCGCAGGCCGCGGCCGAACCGGTCCGGCCGCGGAGTGCGGAACATAAAAACACATCCGCCCCGATCAGCCTCGAGGAACACACCTTCGAGAATTTCGTGGTCGGCGCCGAAAACCGTTTCGGCTATGCGGCGGCGCGCGCCGTTGCCGAAGCGCCGGGCAAGGTCTACAACCCGCTGTTCCTCTACGGTGTCAGCGGAGTCGGCAAGACCCATCTGCTGCACGCGATCGCCTCGACGGTGCGCCGGAACTCCGACAGGATGGTCGTGCGTTCGACCACCTGCGACGAACTGCTGAACGATTTCTACTACAATCTGCTCGACAAGAAGAATCTGAACACCTTCCGCTCGAATCTGCGCAATGTCGACGTGCTGCTGATCGACGACGTCCAGATGCTCTCCGGAAAGACGCAGATGCAGGTCGAATTCTTCAACGTCTTCAACATGCTCTACAACCAGCACAAGCAGATCGTGCTGACTTCTGACCGGCAGCCTTGCGAGATCGCCGACCTCGACAAGCGGCTCGAAACCCGCTTTGAGCAGGGCATGACCGCCGAGGTCTGTCCGCCCGAATACGAAGCGCGGCTGTCGATCCTGCGCATGATGCGCAGCGAGACGCTCGTACAGAGCATCCTCGACGATTCGCTGCTGGAGTTTCTCGCGGCCAACATCGCCTCGAATGTGCGGCGGCTGCGCGGCGCGTTCATCCGCCTCGCCTCCTACGCATCGTTCAGCGGCAAAGGCAAGCTTGAGATCAGCCAGGCCGAAGAGCTGCTGCAGAGCCAGCTCGCCCAGGAGAGCTCGGCCCGCGATATTTCGATCGAGTCGATCCAGCGTACGGTCGCTTCCCATTTCGGCGTCACGATGACCGACATCCTGAGCGAGAAGCGCAATCGCGGCATTGCCGAACCGCGCATGATCGCCATGTTTCTATGCCGCGAGCTGACCAAAAGCTCGTCGAACGAAGTAGGCTCCGCCTTCGGCCGGAACCACGCGACGGTGCTCCATGCGGAGAAGAAGGTGCCGCAGCTCTGCGAAGCCAATGAAGGCGTGCGCCGGGCGATCTCCCAGATCAAGCGCCAGCTGCAGCGCGGCTGAGCGGCATCCCCCCTCCCGGCGGCAGAATTGCCCGTCGATGCAAAAACCGGCCGTTCCCCTCCCGGAGAACGGCCGGCTGTCGTATCAATCCGGCTTACTGATAACGGATCACCACCGCATTGGGCACGCCGAAGGAATTTCCCTGCTTTCCGTCATGGGCGGGAATCTCAACGGTTCCCGCCGGAAACTGCTTCGAATAAATCGAATCCGTAAATCTGGCGGAACCGGCGCTCCACACGGTCTTTCCCTCCTCTTTTCTCCACCCCTCCGGAATGGCGGGAGTGCCGCGGTCCTGAACCAGAAGATAAAGCTTCGCCGGCTTCTTCAATACGAAGGAGTAGCCCGCGCCGGGCCGGTTCGAGGCGCCGCGCGGAACGGAGATCAGCGGCAGATCCTTCAGAAAAGCCGGGAATTCGCCGAAAACGAAATTTCCTCCGACGACCCGCATCCGGTTTTTGGGCAGCATCCGGCTTTCCGTCGCCGGGGAAGCGAGCGCGTCCCTGTCCGAATCGGTGATCACCAGCGCGTTGGGAATGCCGAAGTTGCCGCCCTGCCTGCCGTCATGGGCCGGCACCTCCACCTTCCCCGGCGCATCAAGCTGCTTCAGGTAGACGGAATCCGTAAAATTGTCTCCCCAGCAAACGGTGGCGGGAAGCCTGGTCCACCCCTCCGGAACGGCGGGGGTGCCGCGATTCTGGACCAGCAGATAAATCCTGGCCGGGCGGTCGACCGAAACCGAATAAGCGGCTCCCGGCTGGTCGGCCGCACCGCGGGGAACGGAGACAAACGTCTCCCCCGCCAGATCCGCCGGCAGAGCGGTAATCGGGAATCCGGCGTTGACGACCCGGTTTTTCCCGTAGATTTTGAATTTGCTCACCTTCGCGTTGCCGGTCAGGTCCGAAACCTGAACCTCAGCAGCGCCCGCAGCCAGGATTGCCGCGGCAATTCCGAGAATTCCGATCACTTTCATATCGATGTCTCCATGGGGTTGTTGACAGGAGTGGATTCCCTGCATCCACGCTCCTTCAATATACGTGATCATGGAGAAAAAATCAAATCCTGTCTTTCGAGGCGCCGGCGATGCACGAGCGTTTTCGACTCCCCCCGCGACAGGGTCCACTCCGGGCCGACCATCTCCACTTCAAAGTACTTCCGGCAGTAATAGATGCTGAACGGCGCCTCCCCCGCCGGCCGCGGCAGCACCGGCTGTTCCGGAGAAAGCGTGTGCCATGCGATGACACCGCCCAGCCGGCAGCAGTAGCATTTCCTTCCGCATTCCGGCATCCCGAACGGAATTCCGGTTATGCCCCGGCAGACGGCGGCCCGGTAAACAGAAAAACCCCGGCCATCGGGGCCGGGGCGGATACAACATCGCTGAGAGCAGGATATCTGCCCACACTTGAATCAAACTACCGATGAAACAACTCTCCGGGAGTCAGAGGACGGCTTTGGGATTCCCCGGGTTCGAAAACAAGAATCGACGGGGCAATCAAACGCCCGATTTTCCCTGCCGCGTAAACTGAAATCGGATGATACCCCGGTTTCAGCTGAATTTTTCCAATCGCCGTGAATTCCTGTCCCCGCTTTTCGAACACGATTTTAGCCAGCTCCTTACCGTCAACCAGAAGAAGAATCGAATAATCTCCCCTGGTCGGTCCGACGATCGAAAACTTCCACTCTCCGGACTTCTTGACGGCAAGGAGTCCGGACCACTTCAGCATGAGATTGCGGGCAGACTGCATTGGCGCCAATTCTTCAGAATCGGCCAGTGCTTTCACGGACCAGCCATTGCCGTTATCCACAATGCTTCCGACTGCGGGAGTCTGGGGCCGGGTTCCCCACCGGTAGTTTTTAGGGAGCTGCCATACCTCAAGCAAAGCTCCGCTTTTGACCTTGACGGTCTCCTTCTCTTCGCCCGCGGCCCCGAAAGCGACAAACAAAACGGCAAGCATGACAAAAATCGGATTTCGTTTCATCATTCGGACTTTCCTTTCACTTTTCGAATCTTTCGCAACCGGCGGACAACTGACCCGGACCTTGCATCACTCAGGGAATCTGCATTTGCAGCCCGTCAGCAACTCCTGCCGCATATTCGAGTTACAACATGCTAGAACGTCTCAGGTTCTTCGATTTCATCCAGCTCATAATAAGCTTTCGGCTCATTCGCGGCCGGCGACGCAGAAACAGCTTTCGGAGCGGATGCCGCAGAACTTCTCACCGGTTCACGACCGGCACTTTTTCGGGACACCGTCTTCTCCGATTTATCCGCAGCCATATTTTCAAGCGCGACATCCGGCACGGAAATTGAATCCTCCTGACCGGCGGGCTGGATTGACGGCTGGTCCGCATCCGGCACTCGGGGCTCATTCTCCAGAATAACGACAGCTTCCCAAGTCTCCGTTCTGACCTGGGATTTAAAACCCACCGTGGAATCACAGCCGGTTAAGACCGACAGTATGCCGTATGCGGCACATATCAAGCCGAAGGTTTTCAGCAGAAACATACATTTCCCCTCATTAGATGAAGTGTTCCATGTCATATAATATATCTCAATCATAATAATATTTCAACAAGCAAAATTATTTTATTAAAACAATCAATGACTTAACAAACAACAACAAAAAAAAAGACGAAGAGAAAGATATGCCGCGCAGAAAATCAGATCCTGCAAATATCTTGCCGCCGGAAAGCCGGACCGGGTGAATCCGGCGGCAGGGATAACGGCAGAAGCCGGAGCAGAAGCCGCCTCCCGCCGGTCCGCTCCGATGCGCCGCGTCAGCGCATCATCAGCGCAAACACTCCCCAGCCGAGATATTCGCGCGTATAGGTGACGTAGCGTCCGGGTTCCGAAGTCAGCAGCTCCCTGACTTCGGCCGCCAGGTCGTCGCCGGGATTCGCGGCGAGCCACCGGCGCATGGTGAGCCACTTGGCCGCCTCGTACCGGTCCCACCCCTCCTGATCCGCCAGCACCATCTCCACGACGTCGCAGCCGAGGCCGCCGAAGGACGCGACAAGGTCCGGAAGAGTCAGAAAATCGGATATCGAATTTGCAAAGCACGACCGGGCAATCTCTTCCGTCGGCGGAACCTGCCGCCAGAAAGGCTCGCCGATAAGGATGATTCCGCCGGGCAGAAGGCTCTTCGCCAGCAATTCGACGGAACCGGCGACTCCCCCGCCGATCCATGTGGCGCCGAGACAGGCCGCGACCCCGGCTTTTTCGGAAGCGACGTAACCGGCGGCGTCTTCGTGGATGAATTCAACCCGGCCGGCGACTCCGAGCTCTTCCGCGCGGAGCTTCGCCTGTTCGGTGAACAACCGGCACAGGTCGACGCCGAGGCCGCGGATTCCGTAATCGCGCGCCCAGGTGCACAGCATTTCGCCGGAACCGCTGCCGAGGTCGAGCACGCGGGTTCCCGGCGCCAGGCGCAGCACAGCGCCGAGCGTGGCCAGTTTCTCCTCCGTAAACGGGTTATGGATGCGATGAGCGCTTTCGGTAATCGTGAAAATACGAGGGATGTCCAAAGCGGAAACTCCTGTTTAGCGCCGCCTCTCTCCGGCGGCAGTTGAATTACGGCAGGGAACGGATCACGCGGCAGGGATTGCCGACAGCCAGGCTGTCCGGCGGAATATCCCTGGTGACGACGCTGCCGGCGCCGATCACGCTGTTCGCCCCGATCGTCACGCCCGGCAGGACGATGACGCCGGCGCAGATCCAGACATTGTCGCCGATATTCACCGGGTGCGTGTACTCCAGCTCGGCCAGGCGCTGCTCCACGTCCATGGCGTGTTCCTCGGTGATGATGCAGACATTCGGAGCGATGAATACATGGCTGCCGATGGTGATCTTCCCGCTGTCCATAAGCTTGCAGTTGACATTCAGGAAAAAATGATCGCCGACCGTGGTGTTGTAGCCGTAGGTGCAGAACAGCGGCTGCTCCACCGTGCAGTTCTCGCCGACCTTCCCGAATATATTGCGGATCGCCGCCTGACGCGCCTCGCGGTCGAGCGGATGAATATGATTGTACTCGTACAGTTTCTTCACGGTGAGATCGCGGTCCGCGCTCAACTCCGGATCATTGGGCTGGTACAGCAGGCCGGCATGCGATTTTTCTTTCTCCGTCATCATCTTCTCCCTTTCCTGATATCTTTCAACTGCATGGTAACGAATATAGCATTCGCATGAAACCGATGCAAACGGAAATGCCGTGCAAATTTGATTTCAGGGGAACAATGTCCGAATTCCGGTCCCTTCTCCCCGCTGCCCCTCCCCCGGCGCCGTTAAAGCGGAAACCGGGCCGAAGCGCCGCCTGAAGCCATGCGGCAGCCGTTCAGGGACGAAACTGCAGAAAACGCCTTGAAAATGATGCGGCCGGAGGTTATATTATATGCCTTATTTTTTATTAATTTCCGGGACCGGTTCCCGGCCAGGTGTCAAGGTGCAGCAAATGTTCAGGCCCGTTCTCTTCTCCGATCTCAAGCATTACAATTTCCAGACGTTCCGCGCGGACCTTTTCGCGGGGCTGACCGTCGGCGTGGTGGCGCTGCCGCTGGCCATGGCGTTCGCCATCGCATGCGGACTGCCGCCGGAACGCGGGCTCTATACCGCCATCGCGGCGGGATTCCTGATCTCGCTCTTCGGCGGCTGCCGGGTTCAGATCGGCGGGCCGACGGGGGCATTCATCATCATCATCGCGTCGATCGTCGCGCAGCACGGGCTCGGGGGACTGGCGGTCAGCACGCTGCTGGCGGGAGTATTCCTGATCCTGCTCGGGTTATTCCGCATGGGCGGACTCATCAAATTCGTGCCGTTCCCGGTCGTGACCGGCTTCACCTCCGGCATCGCGGTCGTGATCTTCTCGACTCAGCTCAAGGAGATCCTCGGGCTCAAGGCCGATCTGCCGGCGGAATTCCTGGAAAAGCTCAAATTCTGCGCCGGACACCTGTCGGAAACCAACCTTCACGCGCTCCTGCTCTGTCTCGGTACGACGGCGGTTATCCTCGGCTGCCGCAAACTGTTCCCGCGCCTTCCCGCCATGCTGATCGGAATGCTCGCGGCAACCGTCGCCGCCGTCATTTTCCACCTCGACGTCGAAACGATCGGCATGAGGTTCGGAGAACTGCCGCAGGCGCTCCCTTCCCCTTCCCTGCCGGATTTCCGCTGGAATGAACTGCCGCAGCTCTTCGTCCCGGCGATGACCATCGCGCTCCTGGCCGCAATCGAATCGCTGCTGAGCGCCACCGTCGCCGACGGCATGACCGGCGACCGCCACCGTCCCGACACAGAACTGATCGGGCAGGGAATCGGCAACATCGGCTCGGTGCTCTTCGGCGGAATCCCGGCCACCGGAGCGATTGCCCGCACCGCGACGAACATCCGCAGCGGCGCGCGGACTCCCGTGGCCGGCATCATCCACGCCGTCACGCTGACCGTGATTTTGCTGCTGTTCGGCTCCCAGGCGAAGCTGATCCCGCTGGCGGCGCTGGCCGGAATCATGATCGTGGTCTGCATGAACATGAGCGAATGCCACGTCTTCGTGCGGATGTTCAAAGGGCCGAAAAGCGACTGGATCGTCATGGTCATCACCTTTCTCGTGACCGTGCTGGTCGATCTCGTGGCGGCAGTCGAAGTCGGCGTGCTGCTTTCGGCGCTGCTTTTCATCCGCCGCATGGCGCTGGCCGCGGACATCAAGCTCATCACCGGCGAACTCGGCTACGACGGATGCAGCGAGCAGCCGGACCCCGACGCGACCCGCGAGAAGCACATTCCGGCCGGAGTCGCCGTTTTCGAAGTGCAGGGACCGTTCTTTTTCGGCGCGGTGAACCGCTTTCAGGAGATGGCGCTCGGCATGCTCCGCAGCGGACGCCCGAAGCTGATCGTGCTGCGGCTACGCCATGTGCCGACGATCGACGCGACCGGGCTGCACGTGATTTCGGACTTCGCGGAGCGCTGCCGCCGGGAAAACATCCCGCTCGTGCTCTCCGGCGTCCGCCCGCAGCCGTTCCGGCAGTTCCACAAGTACGGCGTGAGCAATGAGGTCGGCCCCGAGAATGTCTGCGAAAACATCGACAAAGCGCTGGTCCGCGTCAACGCGATCCTGGCGGAAAAAAACGATTGATCCGGACCAAATTCCGAATATTATGAAAGCGGTCCGCTGTACCTCCACCCGAATGTGGTGAGATCAGGGGCAAATCCGATGGAGCAGATACCGAGCCGCAGGTATTTGCTCCCGGACATCATCAGGAATCAGGATAATCGCACTCCAGCAATCCGACAAGCCGTCGAGTCCGGCCTTTCGGCTGATTTCCAGGCAAATCCAACTGGAATAGCTGAATGCAAGAACAAACAGAAAAAAAACGGCCCCGAGAGTAATATCGATCGGCCTCCAACTTTCCGCATCGCAGATTGAAACAGTCTCCACTGCAAAAATGAATGCCAGCCAGAAGAGGAACACTCCGGCCCAAGCGATCCCCCATCGTTTACATGCGACAACAATATCCATGCCCCCCGACCTCCCGTTTCAAAGATAAGATGGTTTGCCGCCCCCGATTCTTATCGCCCGCGCCACAGAAATTCGAGAAATCCCCGGAAGGCCGACGGGAGGGCGAGGGCCGCCTCGAATTCGCTTCTGGTCATCCAGGCGAACGCTTCCGCCTCACGGCCGCATTCGATGCGGAAGCCCTGCATATGCCACTCCTTATGGGTAAAGACGTGGACGGCCTTTCCGGCCGGAACGGCGCAGAGGGGTTCGGCGCCCCACTGCGCGGCCTGCGCCGACGCCTGTGCAGCCGGCAGCACGCCTTCCACGTTCGGCAGCTCCCACATTCCGGCCAGCAGCCCGGCCCGCGGACGGCGGCGGAATGCGGCTTTTTCCCCGCAGCGCAGCAGGAAAACCGTTTTCTCTTCAATGCTCCGCGCTTTTTTCGCGGCCTTCACCGGAATTTCGTCCGTGCTCCCCTCGCGGCAGGCGACGCAAAGCCCCCGCCACGGGCAGACGAGGCACATCGGTTCGCCGTTCGGCAGACAGACCGTCGCGCCGAGCTCCATCAGCGCCTGCGTGAAGTCGCCGCAGCGTCCGGGCGGATAAATCTTCCGCAGCGCATCCGAAAACGCCTGTTTCGTCTGCGGCTTCGCGATATCCTCCCGGCTCCCGGTCAGGCGCGAAACGACGCGCAGCACATTCCCGTCCACGGCGGGTTCGGGAAGGTTCATCGCGATCGAAGCGACCGCCCCGGCCGTGTAATCGCCGACTCCGGGCAGTTTCAGCAATTCCCCGCGCGAATGCGGAAACACTCCGCCGTACTCATCGACCACCAGCCGCGCGGCTTTCTTCAGATTCCGGGCGCGGCTGTAATAGCCGAGCCCCTCCCACAGCTTCATCAGCCGGTCATCATCGACCGCCGCAAGCGACTCCACGTCAGGCAGCTCGGCCATAAACCGCCGGTAGTACGGCTTGACCGCCTCGACACGGGTCTGCTGGAGCATGATCTCCGAAATCCAGACCCGGTACGGCGTCGGATTATCGCGCCACGGCAGGGACCGCTTGTTCGCACCGTACCAGCCGAGGAGCGGCGCGACCGCCTCTTCCGGCACCGTCAGCATCGAAACAGCGCGCGAAGCTCGCGGACCTTCGCCGCGACGTCCGGAGCCTGCGTGATTTCGGTCACCATCGCGATGTGCTTCGCACCGGAGCGCACGAGCTCCGGAATGTGCCGCGCCTTGATGCCGCCCATGACCGAGAACGGCAGTTCAATCTGCGCGGCAACCTGCTTCATCGTCTCCAGCCCGAGCGGAGAACAGCCGACTTCCTTGGTCTGCGTCGGGAACAGCGGCCCGATGTTGATGCAGTCGGCCCCCTCCTCCTGCGCCCGCAGCGCCTCTTCGAGGTTGTGGGTCGAATTGCCGAGCCAGAGCGTATCCGAAAGGCTCCGGGCGGCCGCGAGCGGCAGATCCTCCTGCCCGAGATGGACACCGTCCGCATTCGCCGCGAGCGCCACATCGACATGGTCGTTGATGATCAGCAGGATGCCGTACTCGTTCGCAATCGGGCGGCAGGCGACGGCGAGGTCGAAAAGCACCCGTTTGCCCTGGTGCTTTTCACGCAGCTGCACGAGTTTCGCCCCCCCCTCCGCCACCGCGCGGAAAATGTCGAGCACGGGGCGGCCGAGGCAGAACTCGGACGAAATCACCGGATAAATGTCGGCGGAGTCGAACGCGATCGCCTTTTCTGCGCGCGTCCGGAAACAGGATTTCAGCATAAGTACTCTTTCCTTTTGAAATGGCCGCATTCCCCCATCGGGTCGGCAGTTCTGCCGTCGCGTCCGCAAAGTGTTCTGAACGGGTGTTCGATAAAATGAATGCAGTTCCGGCAGAAGCGGCCGTAATCCGCGTCCGGAGTCAGGTCCGCCCCGGCCTCCGGCGCGGCCCCCTCCCCCAGCAGCGCGGCCAACCGTTCGGCCGCCTTCTGTCCGGCGGCGTCGCCGGAGGCCGGTTCCGCCCCGCCGAGTTCCGCGCCGCAGAGCGCGCAGACCAGACAGCTCCCGACGATGGCAAAACCGTCCATCCTGTTCTTCGTTTTCACAATCGTTTTTTCCCCGCAATGCGGGCAATCAACCGAATCTCCGGATTGCATGGCGTTGCTCCTGTGTCACTTTGTCCCGGCGACCGGGACATTCTGTCCCGGCGGCGCCTGCCTTTTTCATCCGGATAACGTACACCCGAATCCGTATTTTGCAAGGCCGGCTGTTGGCATGTTTCGTGCTATATTCCCGTTATTGCTTTCATGCATGAAAAGGAGAATTGATTATGAACATGGAAAAACTCACCAACAAAAGCCGCGAAGCGCTGCTCGAAGCCCAGAACATCGCCGTCGGCAACCGCAATACCGAGCTGCGGGACATTCATGTGCTGGCCGCCCTGATGCGCCAGGAGGACGGCCTCGTTCCGTCGCTGCTCGAAAAACTCGGCGTCAGCCGCCAGCTCTTCAGCAAACAGGTCGACGAGGCGCTCGCCAAGCTGCCGACCGTCCAGGGCGGCGAACAGCAGGTCTACCAGTCGCGCGAATTCAGCACGCTGCTCGTCGACGCGGCCAAGCAGGCCGAATCGATGCAGGACGAATACATCAGCGTCGAACACCTTCTGCTGGCGATGTTCCAGGCGACCGGTTCCGGCGCGCTCGAGCTGCTGAGCAAGGCCGGGCTCACCGCCGACAAGGTGCTGCAGGCGCTCCAGAGCGTGCGCGGCAACCAGCGGGTAACCTCGGCCGACCCGGAAGGGACTTTCGAAGCGCTGAAAAAATATTCCCGCGACCTCACTCTGATGGCGATGCAGGACAAGCTCGATCCGGTCATCGGCCGCGATGACGAAATCCGCCGCGTGATCCAGATCCTGTCGCGCCGGACCAAGAACAACCCGGTCCTGATCGGCGAACCCGGCGTCGGCAAAACCGCCATCGTCGAAGGACTCGCCCGGCGCGTGGTCCGCGGCGACGTTCCCGAAAACCTGAAGGACCGCCAGGTCGTCGCACTCGACATGGGCGCCCTGATCGCCGGCGCGAAGTACCGCGGCGAATTCGAGGAGCGGCTGAAAGCCGTGCTGAAGGAGGTCACCGCCGCCGAAGGCAAGGTCATCCTTTTCATCGACGAGCTGCACACCGTCGTCGGCGCCGGAGCCTCCGAGGGCTCGATGGACGCCGGCAATCTCCTGAAACCGATGCTCGCGCGCGGCGAACTGCACTGCATCGGCGCGACCACGCTCGACGAATACCGCAAATACATCGAAAAGGACGCCGCGCTCGAACGCCGCTTCCAGTCGGTGCTGGTCAATCCGCCGAGCGTCGAAGACACGATTTCGATCCTGCGCGGACTCAAGGAGCGCTACGAGCTGCACCACGGCGTGAAGCTGCGGGACAGCGCACTCGTCGCCGCCGCCGTGCTGTCGGACAAATACATTTCCGACCGCTTCCTGCCGGACAAGGCGATCGACCTCGTCGACGAAGCCGCCGCCGCGCTGCGGACCGAAATCGACAGCTCGCCGACCGAACTCGATGAAAACGAGCGCCGCGTCATGCAGCTCGAAATCGAGATCACCGGGCTCAAGCACGAGAAGGACGCCGCTTCGGTCAAGCGCCGCGAGAACCTCGAAGCCGAAGTCGCGGAGCTGAAGGCCGAGGGCAAGACGCTGCGCGCCCGTTACGAGAACGAGAAAAAGGCGATCACCGACCTGCGCACGCTGCGCGAGTCGCTCGACACCGCCCGCGCCAAGCTCGAAAAAGCCACGCGCGATTACAATTACGAAGAGGCGGCCAAGCTCCAGCACGGCGTGATTCCGGGCATTGAGCGCCAGATCGCCGAAGCCGAAAAGAAGATCAAGGAATCCGGCGAATCGCGGCTGCTGAAGGAGGAGGTCGACGAAGAGGACATCGCGGCGATCATCAGCCGCTGGACCCACATTCCGGTGGCGAAGCTCGTGCAGAGCGAAAAAGAGAAGCTGCTCGCGCTGAGCGGCCGGCTGCATGAGCGCGTGATCGGCCAGAGCGAAGCGGTCGCGGCCGTCTCGGACGCCGTCCTGCGCGCCCGGGCCGGGCTCAAAGACCCGAACCGGCCGATCGCCAGCTTCATCTTCCTCGGCCCCACCGGCGTCGGCAAGACCGAGCTGGCGCGGACGCTCGCGGCGGATCTCTTCGACGACGAGCGTGCGATGGTCCGCATCGACATGTCCGAATACATGGAGAAATTCAGCGTCTCCCGCCTCGTCGGCGCGCCTCCGGGCTACGTCGGCTACGAGGAAGGCGGCCAGCTCTCCGAAGCGGTCCGCCGCCGGCCCTATTCGGTCGTGCTGTTCGACGAGATCGAAAAGGCGCACCCGGATGTGTTCAACATCCTGCTGCAGATCCTCGAAGACGGCATCGTGACCGACTCGCAGGGACGCACGGTCAGCTTCAAGAATACGATCATCATCATGACCAGCAACATCGGCAGCGACCGGATTCTGGCCGCCTCGGGCGATGTGGACGCGTTGAAGGAGGACCTGATGATCGAGCTGCGGCGCCACTTCCGGCCGGAGTTCCTGAACCGGATCGATGAAACGCTGATCTTCCATGCCCTGACCAAAGAGGAGATCAAGCAGATCGTGGACATCCAGCTCCGGAACCTGTCGAAGCGGCTCGCCGACCAGGATATCGCGCTCGAAGTCACGCCCGAGGCGAAGAACCTGCTGGCGGACGAAGGGTACGACCCGTCGTTCGGCGCCCGGCCGCTGAAGCGGGCGATCATCCGGCTGGTCGAAACGCCGGTTTCCCGCAAGATCATCGGCGGTGAAATCCTGCCGGATACGAAGCTCGTGATCGACCGCAAGGGCGACGAACTCACGTTTACGGACAAATAATCTTCCGGGCGCCGGCAGGCCGGAATGCCTGACCGGACCTGCCGGCGGCGGAACGAAGCGCGGTGAATGCCGCGCTTTTTTTTATCGCCGCAGCCTTATCCGGCATCGCATCCCGGCCCGGAAGAGCGGAAACGGCCTTGTCCTGAAAGCGGTATCGCCCTACCTCCGGGGAGCAAACGCTCTCTCGGAAACGCCGAAACGCCCCGGCAGCAGCCGCGGCCGGACCGGGACCGGAGGTGCGAGCTGCTCCCCGCGCAGACGCGCGGTCACTCGTTCGACCGCGCGGCGGCCGAGTTCCGCCGTATCGGGGTCCACGGTCGCCGGGACGGGATCGAGCAGCGAAAGAACCCACTCGTCCGCGCCGCAGCCGACCAGATGGCGCGGGTCGAGGCTTTTCATGCGCCCTCCCATCGCCAGCCAGACGCCGGCGAGCGAGTCGTCGGTACAGAAAAATGCGCCGGACGGCACAGCGGGACTGCGCAGAAACTGTTCCGCCAGCAGCCGGCCGCGCACGCCGCGCAGCCGCGGCGGTATGATCCGGAAGGGGGGGACGGTGAATTCGACGACCTCCATCCGGAACGCCTCCGCAGCGCGGCGGAAGCAGTCGGCGCGTTCGACCAGCTCCGGAGCACCGCCGTCCGGATTGAACACGGCGACGAGGCGATGCCCCTGCCGGTGCAGGAATCCGGCTGCGACGCCGCCGGCCGCCCCGTTGTCGCAGATGACCTGTTCGACTTCCTCCGGGAAAGCGCCGCCGTACGGAAAACAGCGCACGGCCGGAAACGCGCCGATCCGGCCGGCCAGCAGCCGGTCATCGGCGGGATCGGCGAAACCGCCGAACAGAATCAGGCCGTCATACTTCCGGGAATCGAAACCGGCGGGCAATCCGTTCGCGGAGGAAGCAAAATCGATCAGGAGCGAAAGCCCCCGGGCGCGAAGCCCCTCCCGGACACCGTCCAGAAACGGCACGGCGCCGGACTGCGCCAGAAACTCCCGCAGGGAGCCGCAGCCGACGGCCAGCAGCAGCACGCAACCGGCCCGGACGCCGATCCGGTCGCCGGTCTTGGGGCCGGGCCGCCGTTCATCCGGCACATAGCCGGTCCGGCCGACGACGGCACGGATGCGCGCGGCGGTCACCGCCCCGACCCGCTCCGGCCGGTTGAAATAGTTCGACACCGAACTCGTGCTGACGCCCGCCAGCCGGGCGATCTCCGTAATCGACACTGCCGTCTCCTTCCGTTTGACAGCGAGTATACATGCACCAGCCCCGCTTTGCAAGGGGGAATACGTAAAAATCCGCCCGGATTTTTACAGTAAAAGGCGGGAAGCATACCGGAAGAGGCAGAAACATTGCCTGATTGTAATGAAGTTTTCCCGGATGAATCTTGCATTTCCGGCAAAAAAATGGTAAAATAGTTTTCCGTACGGTTATCAAGAAAATTCAGGAGTCCTTACAGAAAGCGATGAAGAAACAAGCCGGCATCCCCCTCCCCCGAACATGCCATCCGTGGAGTCATCAACCCTTTACGCTCATCGAGCTGCTGGTGGTCGTTGCGATCATCGCAATCCTGGCCGCCATGCTCCTGCCCGCACTGACCCTGGCCCGGGAAAAAGCCAGAGGCAGCAACTGTCGCAGCAACCTCAAACAACTCGGAGTCGGTTTGTCCTTCTACGCTTCGAACAACAGCGACCACATCACCTATTCCGGGCGTTCCGCCTCTTACTGGCCCTGGACCGTGCAGCTTGCCCCCTATGTCGGCTACGGGACAAACGAAAGCGGGCTCATCGACGATGCCAACTCGAAGAAAAAGGTGTTCCACTGTCCGTCGAGCACGCAGGAAGCCTATGTCGCCGGCGACGATCTCCAGCGCTACGGCCAGTCGAACAGCTATGCGCAGAACAGCAGCCTCGACATCGCCTATTTCACGGGGAATGCCGGGCAGGAAGGCAGCGGCCGCAAACTGACGGCGGTCAAATCGCCCTCCCAGGCAGGTTATCTGCTTGAATCGGAAGGAGTACCGACGCCGTGGATCTGTTTCGAATTTCCGGCATGGGCCAAGTTTTCCCACACCGGCAGCATGAATATTCTGTATCTGGACGGCCATGCGAAGTCCGTGCTCCAGAGCCGGTGGGCGGAGCTGTCGTACATCGATGTCTGGGCAAAAGCGCAATATCCGTTCTGGTCCCATTACTGATGAGGTTTTCCGTGAAGCGCATCTCTCTGATTGCCGCCGCCCTGTTCGGCGGCAGCACGATTCTGGCCGCCGCCGAGTATGCGGGCAAAGCGAATCTGGATAAATGGAGTTTCCTGATTGAAAAATACGGAAGCAGACAGAACGGAGTCCTCTCCCTCGATTCGCCGGAAGCCGGACAGACGCCGTATGCGAGCACCGGCGGAATCAGGCTCAGAAACGGCTGCACCTACATTCTGACGGCCCGGGTCAAGGCCGCTCCCGGCACGCAATTCCGGATTTATATCGAAAATCCGAAGAAATGGGAAAACAAACTGCTCGGTCCCGCGACAGGAGACGGCGAGTGGAGCGAAATCCGCGGCTCGTTCACATTCCACGACGTGGAAACAGCTCCGTCGCACGCAGTCTTTCAACTGCTCGGGGCTGGCCATGCCGAACTGCGTTCACTGACGATCGAGCCGGCCCCGCCGGAAAAGCCGGGCGAACCGCGGGAATTTCTCGGCGGAACAACGGCTCCCGACTGGGGAATTCAGCCGGCCGGCAGCGGCAGAATCCGTGACGGAAAACTGACGATGAACGCGCCGGGAACAGCGGTGCTCGGCAACCTCGCCGTAAAAGATATGCAGCCGTACGAATGCGTGGTCCGGGTCAGAAGCACCCCCGGCACCCATTACCGGATGTACATTGAAAATGCGTCGAACGGCGTCTGGCAGAATGTCATGATCGCAGAAGCGGACGGAGACGGCTCCAGCCGGGTCTTCCGCGGATATTTCACCTTCAGAAAACCGGACGCGCCTTCCTATTTCGTCTGCCAGTTCACCGGCCGGGGAGAACTGGAACTTGAAAGCGTCCGGCTGACCGGGCTGGAGCCGGTTCCCCCCGGCAAACTGCGGAACGGCGATTTTTCGCGCGGCGCGGCTTCGTGGGAGCTCGGCGAAGCCGGAGCAATCGAAGCAGGAGAACTGCATGTCGCGGTCCGGGAGAACGGGGTCGTCCGCCGGGTACGCCAGTATGCGATTCCGGTCGAATCCTCCCGGCGTTACCGCATCTCCTACGATGTGCGCGGCACGGGCGCGGGGGACGCGAACGCCTTCCACTGGTTCCGCGTCTATCCGGAGGAAATCCCCTCCGGCGAAGCGGAAAAACAGTTCCAGAGTTGTATGAACTACCCGCAGCGCAAAAGCATCGAATTCGTCGTGCCGCCGCGCCGGGAGACCATCACGCTTGCGGTGGAAGTGCGCGGGCCGGCCGCCGTTGCCTTCGATCATTTCAGACTGGAAGAGGTCGTCGAACGGAAAGCGCCGGGAGAAATCAAACTGGATCTGCCGTTTGCATTTCGTGACGGAATCTTTTCGACCACACCGGACCGGAAGATTTCCGGCACAATCGAAATCAATACCCCGAAAGCGGCAAAGTGGACCCTCCTTGCCGCCGGAAAAAGTATTCAGCCGGAGGGAAAACGATTCGAGTTCACGCCCCCTGCCGGGAAAACGCAGTTCCCGCTGGAACTTATCCTGTTCGATGAGAAAGGCGGTGAAATCGCCCGCAGTTCCAAAACGCTGCACATCTATCCGCACCGCTCGAACGAAGTGGCCTTCACCCGGGACGGATATCTCGTCGTCGGAGGGAAACGGTTCTTCCCGATCGGCCATACGGAAACAACCGGGCGCGGCGGCTTCGACTTTGAGTTCCGGGAATTCGCGGCGGCGGGATTCAACACCGTTTCCCTTCAGGCAACTCCGGCGATACTCGATGCCGCGCAGAAACACGGAATCAAGATCCTGCGTTCGCTCCCTCTCGCCATCGCCGGAAAAACCCCGGAACAGCGCGCCGCCATGCGCGAGCTGCTGAAGCGTGATATCGAACTGCAGAGCTCGCACCCGGCGCTGCTCGGCTATTTCGGCGCGGACGAACCGGCCTGGATCGGGGTTCCATTCGACGGACTGAAAGAGGTTTACGAGCTGACGCGCAGTGTCGACCCGTGGCATCCGTCCTGGATCAACGAAGCTCCGATCGTGACCAACCTGCGGGATCTCAGGCGCTACTCGCAGGCGGCGGACATCGGCGGCATCGACATCTATCCGGTCCCGGAGGGCGGAGCGCACGGTTCGCTCGAAGAGGACCGGGGCCTTACAGCGGTAGGCAAGTTCACCGACATCTGCCGCAGGGTCGTCGATCACCGCAAACCGGTATGGATGGTGCTGCAGGCATTCGCATGGGGACAATGCCACAATCCGGAGCTGCCGCCCGAACAGGCGGTCTATCCGACCTGGGAACAAAGCCGCTTCATGGCCTACAATGCAATCACGCACGACGCGACGGGAATCATTTACCACTACCTGCCGTATGCGAAAGTGCTGGGAGAAGAATTCTGGCGGGATTTGCGCCGGGTTACGCGCGAACTGAATTACGCCTCGGATATCATTACGGCGGATACCTGTTTCGATTCTCCGCTGAAAACCGATTGCGCGAACATCCGTTTCCTGCATAAGAAACTGAATGGAAACGATTATCTCATCATAACCAACGAGGGACTCCTTCCGGTTTCGGCGGACTTCGCCGGTTTTCCGGCGAAAGCGGCCGAACTGCATGTGCTTCTGGAAGACGAAAGAAAGATTCCGGTGAAAGGCGGAGCCTTCCGGCTCGATCTTCCGGCCCGCGGAGTCGCCGTGCTTTCGCCGCAGCCGTTCGCTCCGCGCGAAAAGATCTACCGGGAAGAGGGCATGCGTCCCTACAACGCCCCGGCGGAGGAGGATGCCGAAAGCGCGCTCCTGAAACACGGCAGCTGGATCTGGCGGAAATGTGAAACTCCGGCCGGTTCCCGGAGCTTCTTCCGCCGCAGTTTCGACGGAGAAAAGGTGCGGAAAGCGGAACTCTACGTCACAGCCGACGATTTCTACCGCTTCCGCCTGAACGGCCGGCCGGCCGGCAGTGACGAGCCCGGCCGATACCTCCGCGGCGGCTGGAACTCAATCGAGCATTACGATCTGACTCCGCTGATGCATGCCGGAAAAAACCTGCTGGAGTTTGAAGCCTGGGACGGGGGCGCCGTGCCGTGCGGCTTTCATGCGGTTCTGAAACTCACCATGCATGACGGCAGCGAACATACGGACGGCAGTTCCGCCGCATGGGAATCGGCGGCGGACGCCGGCGGCCCGTATGCCCCCTCCGTTGAAATTGCGCCGTTCGGAGGAGCCCCGTGGGGACGCCGCATCATCGTGCAGGAAGGAAACAGCGCGCATCGGGAATAAACGCTCTCTTGAAGCGTTTTCCGAAGAGGCGTGTGAGGCCGGGGGTGCCTCCCCCGGAACCTGCTCGAAGACAGCCCGGCCGGCAGCAAAAAACTTTATTTTCTCCGCAGTTTCAAAACGACCGGGTAATCGCGAATGATGAAATCGCCGATCTTCGCACCCGCACTGCCGTTGCTGAAGTTCAGCCGCTGTTTCGTACCGGAAAGCAGATCGTAAGCCTCCGCCTCCTTCAGCGCGATTCCGTCAAACGTCAAATGGATAACCTCGCCCCTGTTCTCATCGCACATCGGTACGGCGCACCACAGCGGGACAAGCCATTCGCCAGTACTCTTCTCGAAAACGGCACAGAAAAGATCAGGAGCATTCCCTTCGACGGAAACGATTCTTTCGGGATTTTTCAATTGTCTGAACGAAGTATCGAAAACACTTGAAAAATTCCGCAGCCCGTACCACGCAGGCCTTCTCCGGCCAAGCTCGTCGATCAATCCCCACGGAGTCTGGAGGATGAACGGCTCCAGCACCCACCAGAAGGTCGGCCCGAGATCGAGCATCTGGTTGTAGAGATACAGCCGAATCAGGAATTTCGCCTGAGCTTGCTCGGAAACCCCGTATGTGCCGGAGAACGGACCGCTTGCGCCCTTTTGAATTTCACAGGCGTTGACGCTCGCCTCCGTCACCTGAAAATTGATATCAGGATTGAATTTCTTCACCTGTTCGCGAAATGCCGAAAACTCTTCGCCGAAGTCAGAATACGGCTGTTCGGAAGGCCAGTGGCGTTCCCCGTTCACCATGAATGTTCCTGCCATTTCCGGCATGATGATCCACCGCGGCTGTTCTTTGTAAATATGCAAATTGAACGTATCGATCACATTGCCGACACCGGCTCCGAGAATCTTTTCGGTCCATTCGAAATCAATCAATGCCGAATTGACGGCAACAGGTCCTCTGTAGCCGGCTTCCCGAATCGCGCGAATCGTCTCACGAATCGTCCGCAGGATGATATCGGGCGTGAAGGCCGTATGGAAATTAAGCTCGTTGCCGATGACCCAACTGCTCGCATGGTCTTTTATCTGGGCAGCAAACCAGCCGTTGTAGCCGGCCCAGTCGGCGACGGCGCGATCGATATCGCCCTTCTTCACTCCGTTGTACAGCGGCGAAGGGTCAAGCCTGATCTGGACCTTCACTCCGTTGTCGTTCAGATATTTCAGATTGGCAATCAGCTCTTCGGGAAGATGCCGGTTCCCTCCGGCAAGAAAGTTTCCATAATAAGGCCAGGCAGGCAGAGAGGTGAGAACGTGTTTGACGCCGGCCTCAAAAATGCTGTCGAAAAAATAGTCGTATTGAAAATAATCGTTGGCGGCCGAACCGCTTGAACTTGCTTTTCCCCCGTTGGCGGCCAGTGCCTGGTTGATCCCGTCCCGGTCGTAAACCTCAAGCTCCTGCAGCTGAAAATAGTGAACCTTGTCGCTCTCTTTGCGCAGTTTCGTCGCTACAACTCTGATATAACCGGCTTCGACGGGAGAAACCGTAAACTCATTCAACTTTTCCGGAACATATCCCTGTTTTTTCAGGATGGTCTGCCAGTTCGTCCCATCCCGGCTGATCTGAATGGAAAAATCAAGAGGAAATCCGCCGCCGCCGTCGATTCGTCTCGCCATGACGATTCTGCTGATCATGCACGGTTTTCGAAACCGGATCTGCACCCACGGCGGTTCCTCCGGAGTTTCATTCAGATAGAGTTTCGAAGAAAAACAGGTGTTGATCTTATCCTTCAGCCTGTCGCCGTCATTCAGGTAGGCGACACTCCAGCGATAGCCGGGAGTGTCGCGTGTGGAGGTGCACAGAATTTCCCCGGTGCCGACGGCAATACCGCTGAAAGAATCGCTGATTTCCGCGGAGCGCTTATACCGGAACGGCGTAATCGGATTGCGGTTTCCAAGCTGGGCCGTCTGCGGCGTCAGCGTCGTAACCGGCATTGCCCGTTTATCGGTTAACGTAAACGGCACAGGCTTGTTTTCATAGGACCAGCCCTGCACATTACCGGCAATCGAACCGCCGTCCCCTTCCACACTGCCGGAAAACGTTCGGGACAGGCGGTTGAACGGCCTCACCTCCGCCGCCGCACAGAATGTCATCGCGGCCAGAAGCGGCAGCAATATCGAAAATTGAAATTTCATGTCATACTCTCTTTCTGTTCTCTCTTCGCAATTCAATCCTGCCTCGCGGCCCGGAGGACAAACCGCAAGACCCGCAAAACCCGGAATCGGCAGCGCTCAATCGCACCAGAAGGCAAAGCCGGTCAGCCTCGGATCATATTGGGATTCAGGAATCTCCTCATAGCGCATTCCCTGTACGTGCCCATCCACAAAAGTGATATTCGCTCCGCGGCTGTTCATGTGCCGCATCCGAGCCTCCTCCCCCTGAAGAAGCCACCCGTAACTTTCATTGTAGGAGTGGCCGAAACCTTCCTGTCTGGCATGCGCCTTGCCGTCATATCCCGCACCGACCCGGTCGATGTCGAAGATCATCGCCCTCCCCGCCGGAGTCCTGATCTTCGCCAACGGCGTGGGAGAACGTTCGGCGATATGGGCATTGATCCCGTAGGGACTGCTCCTTTTGCTCGCATCGTAAGAAGATTCTCCGGAGGGACAGGAAAAAATCCTGCGGGGAGTCCTCATATTGCCGTCGATTCTCTCGAAGCTGCATGAATCCGTCAATGCAACGCCCGGCATGCAGAACAGCATCATCATATCCTGCCATTTGCCGTGATAACCGGCCGGACCGATATTTCCATCCGCTTTCGGCATGGAGCCTTTGTTGATTTCCGAATACATCAACATAAACACGCCAAGCTGTTTCAAATTGGAAATGCATTGGGTATCCCGGGCCTTGCTCCTCGCCTGATTGAGCGCCGGAAGCAGCATGGAGGCCAGAATCGCGATAATCGCGATAACCACTATATCCTGAAAACATGTTGTTGAAAATTTGAGCTTAAAACTGTATATTGTCATAAAAAACAAAAGGAGTTCACAACATGGAAAAAGCAATCATTTATGCAAGGCAGTCAAAAGGGAACAACGATGTTTCATTGAGTGTTAGCAACCAGATTCAGCGATGCTTAGAGTTTGCAGAAAGCAGAAAAATCAAAATCATTGCTGAACCGTTCAAAGATTTAAATACGCCCGGTGAAACTTATCCTGCTGGTGCTGTTTTTGAAGCTAAAGCGGAACATGATGATGATTTTCAGCAGTGGTTTGAAAATGCGTCAACAAACAAAAAATTTAGGGCTGGACTTGGTGAAGCTCTAAAATATGTGAAAGATGTTGATTACATTATTCTTGATGATATAACCCGTTTGTATCGTCCTTACAAAAGTTCAAATTTAGGGCGTATGCTCCTTAGTAAACTCGCTCTTTCACATTGTAAGATTCTATGTGTTCATGGTTCTGCTGTTGATACTGCAAGTAGGAAAGATGTTGCTCTTGCAAACTTCTTGAATGAAATTCTTGATGAAGACAGAGACACAAAAGCACAAAATAGCAGAAATAGTTTGAACAGCAGAAAAAAAGCTGGTAAGCCTACAACTGGATGTAAAGCATTCGGCGCAATATATAACACTGCTGATGAATCAATCAAATTTGATGAACGCAAGGCTGAAGCCATTAAATACATATTCAACAAAGTTGCTGAATATGTTCCATACAATCAGATTCTTTTTGAACTGAACAAAAATTATGCTGATTGTGTAGATAAAAGGTGGTATGCTTCTAACATATACAATATCACAAGAAACTATATTTACACTGGAAACTTCAATATTGCAACTAAGGAAGAACAAGCCAAAGGTATCACTATACTTAAAGAATATGACAAGGTTCAACCTATTATTCCGCTATTCCTTTTTGATAAAGTTCAAAAGGTAATGCAGGATAAAAGAGAAAATGGTGGTAAGGCAAAATACAACTATAAAGGAAAAGAGCGTAGAAATTTTTTGCCGCTATCCGGTTTTATGCGTTGTAGTCATTGTGGTTCTAAACTGGTAGTACTGATTGACAACAAGAAAATATACTATCAATGTCAAGGCGCTATCATGGCAAAAGATGAAGAATGCAGAAAAAGCCGTGTTCTTGCTGATTACAGTTCTTACAGATTGCAAGGTGTTCAGCAGTTCTTATTACCATTCCTTGTTATTGCTCTGGTAGATCAACAAAAGCAGTTGATTGTTGATAGAAATATTGCTGATGAAATTGAAACTGAAAAAAGCAAGAAACTTCAACTTGAAAACGCAATGCAAGTTGCATTCCAGATGTTAACTAATAACAAGGTAACTCCTGAAATGTTTGAGAAAATGACTGCAACCACACAAAAGCAGATCAATGAACTTGATATGGCTATCAGGGTTCTTGAATCAAGAAATAATACAGATTACCTTATTGAAAACAAAATGCTTGATTACAAGATAAGTCGTGTTCTACATGGTGATATTGATAACAACTTATACACAGAACTTCTGCATAAGAGTATCAATAAGATAACTGTTCATGCAGATACAATAGAATTCGATACTAAGACAGGAGTGTTTAACGTTGATAGGATTGTTTATAAAAGGATAAAAGGGTTGCCACCAGCGGCAATTAAAATTGATCGGGATATACACGCTGATGAAGTGTATAGCAATGCAAGTTATACTATCAGTGTTCACTACCCTAGTTTCTTTGATTCTAATGATAAAACAGAAACCACAATTGCAGAATTTGACAAATTGAAGATTGTGAAGATCGGAAGATAACCACCAGAATAACCAGCGGCGCAAGTGTTTTTACCTGCGCCGCTATTTTTTTGTCAATCAATAAAAAATACTTGTTTTCGGAAAACATTTTTCAAAAATAGTTATATCATATTGATGATTATGATTTTATGCCGTCAAAAATATTGCTTGAAAAAGTGGGAATATTTTTAATATTTATTCCTGAATGTTTATAGTATGCACATTATCAACATATTATAGCTTTTAGTATTTTTCCGGTTCTTCTGTAATGCAGAGTATATATTATTATCGATAATAATAGAAAAATAGTAGATTTGAAAATATTAAAAAGTAGTGTATGTTGTCAATGTTGCAACAAAAAATGTAGTTTTTTAAAACAACAAACAACACAACAACACAACAATATAAGGAGTTATAGTAATGAAAAATTGTATTGTTTATGCTCGTTCCAGCAAAAAAGAAGATGATATTGTAAAGCAGATTGAACTTGCAAAGTCATTTGCTGATGTGTGTAGTTATAATGTAGCTATGGTGCTTGCTGATACTAATGTAAGCAGTGTTGCTTATCTTGATACTGCTGATGCAAGAACTAAAGCTAAGAGTGATAAGAACGCAAGCAAACAGTATAGAAGAGGATTGGGTGCATTGTTCAACATGATTGCTGATACTGCTGATTCTTCTGAAAAAATTGAAGCAGTGTTTGTTGATCGTAGAACACGTCTGTTCTTTGAGAACAAAAGCAATTCTGCTGAATATATCAAGAAGTATTTTAGAAAGTATAATGTAGCTGTAATTACTCGCTAACTAATAAAACAAAAGGAGTTTGAAAAATGAAAAAAGCAATCGTGTATGCAAGGGTAAGCAGTAGTTCCATTGATGCATTGAATGCACAAATTGAACAGTGCATTGCATATGCTAATTCAAAAGGAGTTTCTGTAGTAGAGATTATCAAGAATATCAATACTTCTGCTGATGGTAGTGCGTTCAAGAACATTCTTGATAAGATTACTACTGATGTTGTTGTAAGTAATATTACAAGAGTTGCAAGAGATGAAGCAATACAGAATGAAGTAATTCAGAAGTTGAATAATAAGAACTGCAAGCTGATTTGCATTAACTAAAAAGGAGAAAGAAAAATGATTGTAATTAAGAATGATGGTAAGAACATTGTAGAGACAAACTATTTTAGTTCTGAACTTGAAAAACATGGAATTATGTTTTGTTCAGTAAATGCAAACTGCTTCAGATTGTTGATTCCACAAAATCATATTTCTGGTTATACTGGGCAAAGGATCATCAGAGAAATGAGAACAGGAAAAAAAGTTAGTTTGAATATTAAAAATGGTATTTATACATTCACATTTGATGATGGTAGTGATGAACCATATAATATTCAACTGAATGATAAGAGCTTTGATCGTTGTATTTCAGAAAAAACATTTGTTGAAACATTAAAAAATGGTACTGAATTGACAGTTAAGGCTTATGCATGGAACAGTTCAAAAGATGAAATGTTTGAAGCAGTGGAATTGCCTTTATATCATGAAGAAATGTTAATTTATGATGAGGATGATGCAGTGGATTTTTTGGAGGATTTAAGTATATTAATTAATGTTTTCAATCAGGCTTATCATACTCACATTATGAGTTTAAAAATTGAAAATGCAG
>ERZ1034952.612-NODE-612-length-32546-cov-10.708258_pt1 | contig 32546 bp, 23 predicted proteins | sample MGYA00520625_ERZ1034952 | MGnify/ENA primary metagenome ERZ1034952 (study PRJEB33766, sample SAMN09781773) | gut metagenome | biome: gut microbiome | host: Homo sapiens | place: Madagascar | study: EMG produced TPA metagenomics assembly of the PRJNA485056 data... | reverse complement strand
CTCGTAAAAAATTGAGTTTTTCTCGGCATCGAAGTGGAATTTTATCATAGGAGGATTTTTATGAAGAAGCATCAGATCGCGGCCCAGCTTTACACGCTCCGGGAATTCCTGAAAACCGAACCGCTCATCTTCGAATCGCTGAAGAAGGTCAAGAAAATGGGCTACGACGCCATTCAGGTCTCCGGCATGGGGCCGATCGACGAAAAAGAGCTGGTCCGCATCTGCGGCGACCTCGGGCTCGACATCTGCGCGACCCACGAAAACGGCCAGATGATCGTCGAAGAGACCGAGCGCGTCATCGAACGGCTCGACAGGCTGAACTGCAGATACACGGCCTATCCGTGGCCTCACATCATCCCGTCGAACCGCGCCGAAGCGGTCGAGCTCGCGCACAAGCTCAACACGGCGGCTGAAAAGATGGCCGCCGCCGGAAAAGTGCTCTGCTACCATAATCACGACATCGAATTCATGCGCATGGAAGACGGCAGCCTGATCCTCGACCTCCTCTATGACAACGCTCCGGCGCTGCAGGGCGAAATCGACACCTTCTGGGTGCAGGCCGGCGGCCAGAATCCGGCCTGCTGGGTCAAAAAGCTGGCCGGGCGCATGCCGCTGCTGCACCTGAAGGACTACGGCATTCACGACCGCAGGCGCGCGATGTTCCCGATCGGCTCGGGCAACCTCGACTGGCAGTCGATCGTCCCGGCCGGCGAAGCGGGCGGCGTCGAATATTTCATCGTCGAGCAGGACGAGTGCCTGAAGGACCCGTTCGACTCCCTCAAGGAAAGCCTGGACTACATCACCGCCAATTTCGTGAAGTAATTTCCGGCTCCGGCCTGGCGGCCGGGGAAGCGGCATGAAACTCAGAATCGCAACTCCGAACGACGCGGCGGCGGCTCTGTCGATCTATTCGCAGTACATCCATACGCCGGTCACCTTCGAATACGAGCTCCCCCCGCAGGAGGAGTTCGCGCGGCGCATCGGCGATACGCTGAAACGTTATCCGTATCTGGCCTGCGCCGACTCCGGCAGGCTCTGCGGCTACGCCTATGCCCACCGCTTCGGCGAGCGCGCCGCCTACCAGTGGAGCGCCGAGCTGTCGATCTACCTCGACGCCGGAGCAACCGCGCGCGGAATCGGGCGGACGCTCTACTCCGCCCTGATCGAGCTCCTGAGGCGGCAGGGAATCCGGACCGTCTGCGGCTGCGTCACCACGCCGAATCCGCGCAGCGAAAAGCTGCACGCGAAGCTCGGCTTCCGGAAGGTCGGCACCTTCCGGCGGTCGGGTTACAAAAACGGCGGCTGGCACGATGTGACCTGGTTCGAAAGGGAGATCATCTCCGGCGAGGATCCGCCGCGGGAGATCACGCCGTTTCCGCAGCTCGACCCGCAGACGGTCGCCGGAATCCTCGACGCCGCGCGGTTCTCCGACACGCCCGGAGCCGTTGCGCCTTGACATTGCCGGAAAGCGGCTTATATTCTCTCAAAGCCATAATTCCGGGGGGAGTGCGAAATGGATGAACCGGTGCTGTCACCGCGCATCGTGCGGCGCGGAATGAATCTCTCGATCCTGTCGGCGGTGCTGCTCAGCCTCTTCACGGCGGTCAGCACGAGTGCGATTTTCACCGGGTTGCTGCGGTCGATTCACCTGACCAACCCGCAGATCGGCATCGTGATGTCGCTGCCGCTGCTGTTCCCGCCCATGCAGATCATCGGCGCATACCTGCAGCGCCGCAGTTTTCACCGCAAACGTTTCTGGCTCTTCTGCTCGGTCACGACCTATACGCTCTACCTCGCGCTGACGGCTCTGGTCACCGTCTGGTTCCGGCTGCCCGCCGCGGCGGCCTTCGCGCTGTTCGTCTCGCTCTACGCGCTGATCCAGACCTTTACGCAGCTGCCGGCCTCGATCAACCTCTCCTGGCTGGGCGAACTCGTGCCGCGCCGCGAAAGCGCCTCCTTCTGGAGCCGCCGCACCGGATTCGCCGGAATCACCACCATGATCGGAGGCGTCGCGCTCGGCAAGCTCGTGGACCTGCTCGGCCGTGAAGAGTCCACGACCTACATCGTCGTGCTCCTGATCGGCATTCTCTTCGGCTGTCTGTCGACTTTCGTCTTCGCCGGAGCGGCGGACCCGGACCCGGCGCCGCGCCCCGGAACAAGCTTCCTCACGCTGGTCAGCGAAACCTGGCACAACCGCGAATACCGGCTCCTGACCGGATTCTTCAGCTATCAGTCGCTGTTCGCCTGGCTGTCGACCGGTTTCATTTTCGTCTACCTCCAGGCGGAGGACGGCATGAATTTTTCGATGATGACCATTCAGATCATGCTGGCGGTGTCGGCGCTCGTCGCCTTCCTCTCCGGCTACTTCTTCCGCGTGGTCGGCTCGAAGTACGGCCGCAAACCGGTGCTCGTGCTCTGCAGCATGCTCAAGGGAGTCGAATTCATCCTCTGGGGCATCCTCCTGCCGCTCAACGGAATTCTCGATGAGATCGGCATCTGGATCGTCGACCGCACCGCCGCGCTCTGGGGCGGCGGCCCGGCCGGGCTGCCGCCGGGAGTCTTCGGCGCGCTGCCGGTCTTTCTGCTCGGCGGCTTCGTGAACATGGGCATCGCCTCGTCGCAGTCGTCGCTGCTGACCTCGCTCGGCAACAAGCGCATTCAGAGCATGGCGATCGGGCTCTTCTTTTCGGTCGTCGGGCTCTGCGGCGTCCTGACCGGTTCGGTCTCGGGATATCTCTATAACTTTCTGGCCCGCCAGTCGCTCGTGACCGACAGCCCGCTCAATCCGTTCAATGTGCTCGCGCTCTGTTCAGCGGTCGGTTATTTCAGCAGCATCCTGCTGCTGAGAAAGTTTCATGAGGACGGAGCGGCGCCGACCGGCGACATGGTGCGCACGCTGCTGTCGCAGAATCCGGTCCGCGCGGTCTACCAGGCGAATCTGCTGTCGCAGCCGATGAGCGAAGGGCACCGGGTCGAGATGCTGAACCGCACGGCCGGCAACCTCGTCGCCGGAGAGGTTCTGCAGTCGCTCTGGAATCCGTCGAGCCGCGTGCGCGACGGCGCGCTGCTCACGCTCTCCCGCAACAGCGAAAAAGCGGCCGATCCGGCGCTGCTGTCCGAGGTGATCCGCCTGCTCGACATCCCGGAACTCGGCATGCAGGCGATGGCGGCGCGGACGCTCGGCAGGCTCGGAATCCGCGAGGCCGTCCCCGCCCTGGTTGCCAGGCTGAATTCGGAGGACCTGACGCTGGTTCAGGCCGCCGTCTTCGCCCTCGGGCTCATCGGCAGCCCGGAGGCGGTTCCGGCGCTGCGGACTCTGCTTGCCGATCCCCGCCGCCGCGAACTCCGGCCGGCCGCCGCCGAAGCCCTCAGCAAAACCGGCGACTGGCGGGACGCGCCGCTGCTGCTGCCGGCATTCGAGCAGGAGAGCTTCCGGATCTGCCGCCTGCAGTGCCTGATCGCCCTGACCCGTTCCCTGCTGCCGGACACCCGGAGCGCCCACCCGAGCTTCGAAGCGGAAGAGAAGCTGCCCGGCTCCGAACTCGAACGCCGGCTGAAACAGCTTTGCAGCAGTCCGCTCTGGCCGGCCGGAGCGGACTGGAAACCGTCGTTCCACCGCCTGATGGAGGCTTGCGACCGCGACGCCTTTCTCGAAACGGCCGCCGCGCTTCTCGCCGCGGAGCTCCGGCTCTTCCTGATCGTGCCCGAGGAAAGCCGCACGCCGGACGAGGAACTCATCGGCGAACGCTTCTCGCCGGGCGGCCGCATGCGCGACGCCCTCCTGAACGGCAACAGCTATCTCGCCGTCAGCCTGACCGTTCAGCTGAAGCTCTGGGCCCAGCTCAAATACAATGCGCAGGAGGGAGAGCCGCGGCTGCTGCTGCTCTCCATCCTGATCGCGCAGCACTCGCTGCTGGAGGAGACCCGCAGGGAGGGCGGAATCCCCGGGCGGCTCTGCGGCCGCCCCGCCCCCGGAAGCTGACGAGCGGATATCTTTCTTAACCGGCGGCTTTCCGTTGATTTCCATCAAGCGAAGATATGTGAAAATAAAAACAATTTTCCGCTCCGCGGCCGGGGCGGAGAAGGTTTTGGCGGCAAAATCCGTGCCGAAAGGGTTGCAATCGGACGGAGGGGCGGCTATATTAAGACTTTAAGACACATCAATCGTCCAATTTTCATTTGGACAGAATCAGGAGATGATAGAAATGAAAGAAATGGAGATCCTCCATGACGGCGACGCCGACCTCGGCGTGCTCAACGGCAAGACCATCGCGGTGATCGGTTACGGCGCGCAGGGCCGCGCCCAGGCGCTCTGCATGCGTGATTCGGGCCTTTCCGTCGTGATCGGCATCCGCCCCGGCAAGTCCAAGGACGCCGCCGAGGAAGACGGTTTCGAGACGCTGTCCGTCACCGACGCCGCGAAGCGCGCGGACATCATCCACATTCTGCTGCCGGACGAAATGCACGGCCCGGTCTACGACAAGGAAATCGCCCCGGTTCTGACCGCCGGGAAAACCCTGTCGTTCTCGCACGGCTTCTCCATCGTCTTCGGTGAAATCAAGCCGCCGAAGGATGTCGACGTGATCATGGTCGCGCCGAAGAGCCCCGGAACCGAAGAGCGTAAGCGCTTCGTCGAAGGCTTCGGCGTGCCGGGCCTCATCGCGGTCAGGCAGAATCCGAGCGGCAAGGCCAAGGAAGTCGCCCTCGCGATCGCGAAGGCCGAAGGGCTGACCCGCGCCGGCGTCCTCGAGTGCTCCTTCGAGCAGGAGACCTACGAAGACCTCTTCGGCGAACAGAACGTCCTCTGCGGCGGCATGGTCGACCTGATGAAGTACGGCTTCGAAACCCTGATCGAGGCGGGCTATCCGCCGGAAATGGCTTATTTCGAGTGCATCCACGAAGCGAAGCTCATCGTCGACCTGATCTATGAAGGCGGCATCCAGAAGATGAACGCGGTCATTTCGAACACTGCCGAGTGGGGCGAATACGACAACGGTCCGTGGATCATCGATCCGTCGGTCAAGGAGCGCATGAAGGAGTCTCTGCGCCGCATCGAATCCGGCGAATTCGCCGCCAAGTGGATCAAGGAAGCCCGCAACGGCGCCCCGACCCTCAAGGCGAAGCGCGCGGCCCTCGGCGAACATCCGGCGGAGATCGTCGGCAAGCGCATCCGCAGCCTCTTCCAGAAGAAGAACTGAGCTGCCGACCCGATCACCAATGTGATTTCAGACGGGATAACCGAATCGTGAAAGATGCGGTTATTCCGTTTTTGTCCATTCCGTTACCGGTGTTTTTTTGTCCATCCCGTTTGCGTTTTTTTCCATTTGCATCCGCCGAATCGCGTGATATCTTAATGGAACGGCCGCCGGTAACGGGCGGCAGCCTGTTCGACATGGCAAGCGACGATCAACAATTGAGGAAGAATTATGGCTCAGGTTTCGAGACTGGTGTGGCGTTCCACGGACGTGCCGGAAGAACTGCACACACTTCTGGCGACACTCGAGGAGGAATATCCGGTTTCCGGCTTCGGCCGCGGGCTGAAGCTCAAGGCGAAGCGGGTCAAGGGGGACGGAACCGTCTCCCGCGTGACCCGTTCCCCGGGCGAAGTGCTCCTTGAATACAACTCGATCGCCGGCGCCGCGCGCGGCATCGGCGCCGCGCTTGCAAAAATCGAATGCGAAGAGAGCACGCCGTTCAAGACGCTCGGCATCATGCTCGACGTGTCGCGCAACATGGTCATGACGGTCGATCACCTGAAAATGTGGTTCCGCCGCCTTGCGCTGTCTGGCTACAATATGATCATGCTCTATACGGAGGACACCTACGAGCTGCCGGACGAACCGTTTTTCGGCCATCTCCGCGGCGCCTACACCCTGGAGGAAATCCGGGAACTCGACGAATATGCGAAACGCCTCGGCATCGAGCTCGTCGGCTGCATCCAGACCCTCGGCCATCTTGAGCAGATCATCAAATGGGGCGGCGCCTACGACAAGGTCAGGGACACGGCCAGCGTGCTGCTGGTCGACGAGCCGAAAACCTACGCCCTGATCGAAAAGATGATCGCCTTCTGGAGCGAGGCGCTCGGCAGCCGCCGCATCCATATCGGCATGGATGAAACCCACGACCTCGGCCGCGGCCGGTTCCTCGACAAATTCGGCTACGAAAGCGGCTTCGAACTTTTCAACCGCCACCTGGGCAAGGTGAACGAGCTCTGCAAAAAAGCGGGACTCGCCCCGATGATCTGGTCGGATATGTACTTCCGTCTCAGCAACGCGGATCAGAATTACTACGATCTCGAGCATCCGATTCCGGACTCCGTCCAGAAGAAGATTCCGCAGAACGTCCAGCTCGTCTACTGGGATTACTATCATGAGGACGCCGCGATGTACGAGGCGATGATCAAGCGCCACCGCGACATCGGCTTCGAGCCGGTCATGGGCTCCGGCATCTGGACCTGGACCCGCCTCTGGTACGATCACGCCAAGACGGAAAAAACCGCCGTGCCGTGTATCCAGGCGTGCCGGAAACAGAAAGTTTCCGAACTCTTTTTCACGATGTGGGGCGACAACGGCGCCTACTGCAACTACGACTCGTCGCTGGCCGGGATCATCTATTGCGCCGACCTTGCCTACGGCGTCCCGGCGAACGATCCCGACAAGTTCACCTCGAAGCGGTTCGCGGCGGTCTGCCAGAGCAGCTACGAAGCGCATCTCGTCGCATCGAAGATCGAAGCGGCCGATGAATACGGCTGCAATCCGGCACTGATGATCTGGGACGATCCGCTGCTCGGTGTGCTGTTCGACGACTGCCGCCGCCGCAATCCCGAGTTCGATCTCGAGCTGAGCGACCGCTACGACGAAATGCTCCGCAAACTCCTGCCGTATCAGGAGGAGTGCTTCGCCGGGGACTTCGAGCATATCATCAACGCGCTCCAGCTCCTGCTGCTCAAGCTCGAACTGCGCGGCGCTCTCGAAGCGGCCTACGACCGCGACGACCGGATCGCGCTGCGCCAGATCGCGGTGTCGCTGATCCCGTCGGTCATCGCGGCCGTCTGGGAGTTCGACGCTTCGTTCCGCCGCCAGTGGATGCGGACCGCCAAGCCGTTCGGACTCGAAGTCATCCAGGCCCGCAATGCGGTTCAGGCCGCGCGGCTCGAGGAGACGGCGCTGCGGATCCGCGAATATCTCGACGGAACCGTCGCCTCGATCGAAGAGCTCGACGCGAGGCTCTCTCCGGCTGAAAAGACGACGAACGCCCTGTACACCTACAACCGGGTCGCCACCGGTTCCACCGGGCTCTGACGCAAAATGGATGCCACGGAACTACTGACACAGGCCCCGGGCGAGCGGATCGTCACCGATTCTCCCCGGCGGCGGCTCGTCAGCGAGCTGCGCGGGCGCAGGCCGGGCCGTGTGCTGGTCTTTACCGGGCGGCACTCGGCCGATGCGAACGGCGGCCGGCGTTTCATTGAGCAGGCCGCGCTGGAGGCGGGCCGGGAGACGGTCCGCTTTTCCGATATCGAAGCGGAACCCGCCATCGGCACCGTCGAAAAGATGACCGCGCTGATCCGGCAGGAGAAGCCGGCCGCCGTCATTGCGCTCGGCGGCGGCAGCGCCATGGACGCGGCGAAGGCCGCTTACCTGTCCGCGCAATCGGGCTGGCCGCTGGCGGAGCACTTCGGCGTGAACCGTTACAGCGAACGCTGCCCCGATGCGGCGGCGGACCGGGTCATCTGCATCCCGACCACCTCCGGCACCGGTTCCGAGGCGACTCCCTACAGCAATATCGTCGACCCGGCGCAGCAGGTCAAAAAACTGATCGCGGAGCGCCTGATCGTGCCGGAACTCGCGCTTCTCGTGCCGGAGCTGACAAACAGCATGCCGGAAACGGTCACCCGGGCAACCGGGTGCGATGCGCTCGCGCACTCGATCGAAGGATTCCTGAACGTGCGGGCGGACCGGGCGAATCCCGACGCAGACGGCTGGGCGCTTGAATCGATCCGGCTGATCACGGAAAACCTGCCGCGGGCAATCGCCGACGGCAGGGACGAAACGGCGCGGCGGAACATGTGCATCGCCGCGACACTCGGCGGCATGGTGATCCGCTTCAAGCCGACCGGACTGCCGCACCTCGCAAGCTATTCGTGGTTCGGCAGACTCGAACACGGCATCGCCGTCGCCATGCTGCTGCCGGGCTGCTGGCGCTACTATCTCGGCAACCCGTCCGTGGCGGAGCGGACCATGCGGCTCGCCGGACTGTTTCCGGGCAGAACGCCGGAGGAAGTCATCGCTTCCTTCCGCCGTTTTCTGGATTCCGTCGGAGTGCCGGGCCGCCTCTCCGACTGTTCCGGCATCACGCCGGAACTGCTGGCGGCGACCGCGCAGAGCGGCCCCGCCAACCGGATGAAACTCGAAAGCGCTCCGCGGCCGGTTCCGGTCGAGGAGTCCGCGCAGATCCTCGCATCGATTCTCGAAGATACATGGCAGGGAGAACAATCATGTTGAAACTTACCGCAATCGGAATGGCGGCGGCACTGGCCGTCTCGGTTCTCGGCGCCGCCGAACTGCCGACCATTTACCTCGCGGGCGATTCGACCGTCTGCGACTACAAGCCCGAACAGGCGCCGATGACCGGCTGGGGCCAGGCGCTGCGCGACTTCTGCAAGCCCGGCGTCACCGTGCGCAACCTCGCGGTCGGCGGCCGCAGCACAAAGTCGTTTCAGGACGAGGGACGCTGGAAAAAGCTGCTTGCCCAGCTCAAACCGGGCGATTTCGTGCTGATCCAGTTCGGCCACAACGACCAGAAGAAAGACCGGCCGGCTCTTTACGCCGAAGCCGGAACCGACTACCGGGCCAACCTCGAAAAATTCGTGCAGGAGGTCCGGGCCGAACAGGCGACGCCGGTACTCTGCACGCCGGTCAACCGCCGGAGCTTCCCGAACGGGGTATTCCGCCGGAGTCTCGCCGAATATCCGGAAGTCGTCCGCGAGGTCGGGCGGAAGACCGGAACGGCGGTCCTCGACCTGAACGCCGCCACGGAAAAGCTGTTCCTCGCCGAAGGGGTGGAGGGAACCGTCAAATATTTCACGATCGTCGCCCCCGGCGAATACCCCGGCTATCCGAAGGGAGCGAAGGACAATACGCATTTTTCCTACCTCGGCGCGGTCACCGTCGCCCGGGAAGCGGTCCGGAGCGCACAGGAGCAGAAGCTCCCGCTCGCCGGACTTTTCATCAACATCAAATAAGGGTTACACACATGGTTCACGTCATTGCGCGCTGCGTCATCAAGGAAGGCAGCCTCGAAAAATTCCTGCAGATTCTGAACGACAACATTCCGAACGTGCTCGCCGAAGACGGCTGCATCCGCTATGAGGCCTGTCTCGACGCGGATGCCGGCGTCGGCGCTCCGGCCGACCCGAACGCGGTCACCATCCTCGAAACCTGGAAGTCGCCGGAACACCTGAAGGCGCATCTCGCCACGCCGCACATGGCCGCTTACCGCGAAGCGGTCACTCCGCTGCGCGAATCGTCGACCGTCACCGTCGTCAAACCGGCGTAACATCCGAACGGGAGGAGCGGGACCATGATCAGATATTCCATTGTCGTTCCGACGCTGAATGAACGGGAGAACATCCTGCTCCTCATCGGCCGCATCGAAAAAAGCGGCCTTGAAAACTACGAAATCATCGTCGCCGACGAAAACTCTCCCGACGGCACGGCCGCGGCGGTCAACGCCTACGCGGCGGAAGGCCATCCGAATGTCCGCGCCATCCTGAACGACGGCGAACCGGGGCTGAGCCCGAGCATCGTCAAGGGGTTCCGGGCGGCGCAGGGGGAGTTTCTCTGCTGCATGGACGGCGATCTCCAGCACGACGTCGCCGACCTGGCCGGTCTGCTCGGCGAACTTGAAACGCACGATTTCGCGATCGGCTCGCGCTACGTCCGGGGCGGCGGCTTCCGGGAAAAATGGAATCCGTTCCGCGTTCTGGTCAGCCGGACCGCGGCGGCGATGGCGCATATCATCCTCGGCGTCCGGGTCAAGGACCCGATGTCGGGATTTTTCGCGCTGCGCCGCGAGGCATTCGAGCGGGCGGCGCCGCAACTCAGCCCGAAAGGCTTCAAAATCATGCTCGAGCTGCTTTACGTGCTGACCAACTCCCCCGAACCGTGCCGCGTGGTCGAGCACGGAATCACCTTCGGGCTGCGCGAGCACGGCAAAAGCAAGCTGTCGGCCAAAGTCATGCTCGACTATGTGGGCATGCTCTGCGCGCTCCGCCGCAGCAGGCACGCATAAGCGCCGTCGCTTTCGACGGACGGCAGCAGTTGTTCCGACGCCATCCGGGTAAAATCCGGATGCTCCGCCAGAAAACGTTCCGCCTGCTGCTCATTCTCCTCCGGCTCGATGCTGCAGGTGCTGTAGACCAGTTGCCCGCCCGGTGCAACCCGCGCCGCCGCGGCATCGAGAATCGAATGCTGCAAAACCGTGATCTTCCGCAGTTCCGCCGCGCCGAACCGCCACAAGGCGTCGGGACGGCGGCGGAAAACGCCGGTGTTCGAGCACGGCACATCGGCCAGCACCAGATCGAACTCCCCGGCCAGCTCCCGCGGCTCCGCCGTGATCACCGCAAAATCGAGTCCGCGCCGGCGGAAATTCTCCTTCGTCTGCTCCTGCCGCCGCGCCGAACGGTCAGCGGCGACGAGCGATGTTCCCGCCTTCATCCGCTCGCTCAACAGCAGCGATTTTCCGCCCGGCGCCGCACAGACGTCGAGAATACGGCGGACCGGCTCCATGCCGGGCAGAGACGCGGCGAGCGTTGTCGCCGGGTCCTGAATGTAAATCCGCCCTTCCCGCATCGCCTCGGAATCGAGCACCAGACCCGGCTTCGGGCTTTCGAAGAAGCGGAACGGCCCGCGGCACGGAACCGCCGTACCCTCCCACTCCGGCGGCGGCTCGAATCCCCGTTCCGCGCGGAACGTGAACGGCGCCGGAGACAGGAAAGCCCGGCACATCGCAGCAAGCTCTTCCGGCGAATAACGGCCGCGCCAGCGCTTCAGAACTGCGGGAGGCAGAACTTCCTCCGGCGCGTCATCAACCGGCGGCAGCTCGCGCACAGCGCGGCGCAGCACGGCATTCACGAACTTCGCTTCGTTCGCATTGCCGGCCGATTTGGCCAGCTCCACAGCGACATTGGCCGCCGATTCGGGAACGATTCCGCTCTGAAAACGAATCTGGGTCAGCACGGCGGCGAGCAGCCGCCGGAGACGCGGACGCGGCGGACGGCAGGCAAGCGTATCGATCCATTTGTCCACAAACCGCTTGCGGCGGAAATAAAAAAAGAGCAGACTGCCGGTCGTCCGCCGCAGCTCCGGATAGTCGAGCGCCGAATCGAGCGCATCGTCAAGGCTCCGTTCTCCCGCCCCGACCGATGCAAGCACCCGGCAGGCGTCGGCAAGCACATGCGTCGCCGTGTCGGAGTTCACCTTTCGCATTCGTCGCCCAGATACCGGCCGGGAACCAGATAGTTGCGGATATAATCGATCACCGAGTCGCGCAGGCTCGTCGCCTCGCGCCCGTAGCCGAGCGCCCTGAGTTTGTTCATCTCGGCTTTCGTATAGTACTGGTAACGGTCGCGCAGATTCTCCGGCATATCGATATACTCGATGTCGACCGGCTTGCCGAGCGCTTCGAAGGCGGCGGCGGCAAGCGCGTTCCAGGTTTCGGCCCGGCCGCTGCCGATGTTGTAGATTCCGGCTTCCTGCGGATGCTCGAAGAGGAAGAGGACCATATCCACCGCATCCTTCACATAAAGGAAGTCGCGCATCTGCTCGCCGTCGGCATATTCGGGGCGGTAGGAACGGAACAGCTTCAGCTTTCCGCTCGCCGAAATCTGCTCGAACGCACGCAGCACGACACTGCGCATATCCCCCTTGTGCCGCTCGTTCGGCCCGTAGACATTCGAGAATTTGCAGCCGGTGATCGACGCAAGCGCGCCGTGCCGCTTCGCCCAGAGGTCGAAAAGCTGCTTCGAGTAGCCGTACATGTTCATCGGCCGCAGCTCCTCGATCCGCGACTCGTCGTCAACGTAGCCGCGGCTGCCGTCGCCGTAGGTCGCACAGCTCGACGCATAGAGAAAACGGATGTTCCGGGCAAGGCAGTATTCGGCCAGCTCTTTCGTCGCATGGTAATTGTTGTCGATCAGGTATGACGCATCCCGCTCCATGGTCGAGGAACAGGCCCCCATATGGATCACGCCCTCGATGCGGGCGCCGTTGAAACCGCCGGCGGCAAGCCGGGAGCGGAACGCTTCCTTCTCCATATAGTCGGAGAAGGAGAGCGCCGAGAGATTCTTCCATTTGTCCGAATTCCCGAGGTGGTCCACCACCAGGATGTCTTCGATGCCGCGCCGGTTCAGGCCCCAGACGACGGCGCTGCCGATCAGGCCGGCGCCTCCCGTTACGATATACATGGTCAATTGCTCCAGAATTTACTGCCGCGCGACGAGCCGGGCGCCCGCATCGCGTTGTCCGCCCGGGTCAGGATCGAATTCTGGCCGCTCTGCAGCGGCCCGGTCAACCCGGTCAGATAGATCGAAAAAAGAAAGCTCTGCTTATAGCGGTCGTCATCGGTATCCCGCTCCCACTGGAAACCCGCGGCAACCTCCCAGCAGTGGAAGTTGCGGACCACCTGCAGCGTGTGGACATCGATATACCCCTCCTGGACATCGTAAGACATCGCGTACGACGCGAAGGTCCGGCGGTCCGGCGTGATCGGCAGCCGGACGCTGAACTGGAACTGCTCCGTGTGCTCGCTGAAATATTTGTTGAAGAACGAACCGGCGTCAAGCTGAGTCAGCGTGGACCCCATCGAATAGGCGCTGCGCGACGCATAGGGGCGGTGGTAGACGTAGGAAAACGTGAAATCCCAATCGTCCGCCGGCGAATACTTCAGCGAAATATTCCAGCGGTTCAGCCACTTGAGGTTGATGCCGGGATGCCCGGCGTCGCGGCCGTCGCGGACCGTCTCCGGCACTTTGCCGTTGTTGCCCCCGGCGTCGATCGAAAACAGCGTGGAGACCGTGAAGCCCTTGAACGGCGTCGCGCTCAGAATCGTGCAGAAATCGCCGATCTGGCTGAAGCCTTCCTCCTTGCGCATATGCAGATCCCAGTAGTTCTCCATCGTGAAGTAGTCGCGGATCGAGCTGCCGTCCCGGGTCTGAAGACGGTTCTCCAGGCCGAAGCGGATGAAATGCTGCTCATCGATCCGGTCGATGTCGTCGAAGTAATAAAGATGGTCGCGCTTCACGTTCGGCTTCGGAATCAGCGTGTAATTGATATACGGCCGAATCACGTGCCGCAGACCGTCCAGCGCCTGAAACGAGCTGCGGACATCCTGCCAGGAGTTATAGATTTTCGTGGAAGCCTCCACGCCGATTTCCCCGGCGAACCGCAGCTTAGCCTTGCCCTTGTCGTCATAATTGTGCAGCAGCATCCCCCGTGTATTCTGCGGGTCGGCGGCCTGGAACAGCGTATTGAGGTCCTCGACCGTCACCTTCTCCTTCGACGTGTTGGAATAGGCGGTCAGCTTGAGGCCGGCGCGCGGCACCAGCGTCAGCCAGTCGAAACGGAGCGGAAAATACAGGAAGTGCGTCGTATCGAGACGGAAGCTCGAATAATTCTTCAACTTCTCGTTCGGATACCGCTTGGTGTCCCAATCGAACTTGATCCAGTCCATCTTCATGTAATCCATCGAAAGATCGCCCTGGTAGTAGAAGTTCGTATTGAGGATCTGCTGGCGGTGCGCATCAAGGCGAAAACCCGGCAGCCGCTGAACGGTCGTGTAAAAGCTGTTGACCTTCGGCCGGACATAAAGCGAGGCGCTGAAATGGTCGAACTGCTGTTCGAGCGACATATAGGTCGCCGGCTGCGGATTGCGGTTGTAGCGCCCCGAGAAAAAGTCCCGCGTGAAATAGGGGTCGCTGATAACCTCCAGCGCACCGCGGAAATCAAGGCGCGGAGTGATGTGCGTCACATTCGAAATCCGGAAGTCGTAACGTCCCTTCGGCACCCTGATGCGGTATTTGTCGTAGTCATCCGTCTTGTTCGGGTCGAAGTCCCAGATGCCGTAGCCGAAGATTTCGGTCCGCGAGTTGTCCGTCTCGAAGTCGGCCTTGGCGCCGTAGCCGTAGCCGCGCTTCGAATAATAGTCGCCGAGCAGCTTGACCGACGCATACGGGTATTCGCTGAAGTCGAACCGTTTCGAAAGCATCACGTAATAGCCCCAGTCCGACGCCTCGCCCCACTGGATGCTGAACAGCCCCAGCGATTCGTCCTTCGGCTTGTAGAAAACCGGCAGCCAGAGCACCGGCACTCCGTAAACCTTCCAGAATCCGTTGGTCAGGAAGACGGTGTGATCACCGACATCGGTGTCGATCGTCTCCATGCCGTAGAACTCGGTCGTATGCGGCGTAAACTGCGCCTCGGTACAGCCGATCGAATAGTGGCCGTTGTCGTCCTCCAGATAATTGCAGGAGCTGATCTCGGCGTTTTTAACGGTGATGATGCCGTCCGGCTTGCGTTCGCCCCGCTCGGCCCGGCAGACGTAGGTCTTGAACCGGAACTGGGCGTCCTCAAACTGAAAGTATCCGCTGTCCAGATTGCCGACCAGCCGCTGCGCCTTGATGTTGTCGGTAAGCATCGAAATGCTGACCTGAACCGACAAATCTCCCCAGACGTCACCGGTGATGCCGAGAAGCGTCACACTGCAGTTCGGCGTATTCTGAATCCGGGCGAGCTTCGCCATATCGACCACGCCGCCCGAATTTTCCCAGCGGTAGACCTGGACATTGCCGACCGCCTCGATATCCCTGCTTTCGATGTTGATCGTGGCCTGGTCGGCATAAATCTCCAGATCGCCGGCCGGAATATAGACCCCTTTCGCCACGATGTTCTGCCCGACAAACTGCCAGCTGTCCGCATTGAACTCCTTGAAGGAGGCGAAATTCAGCTTCGAAGCGCCGAGGCTCGCAGCCTGCAGCGGCGCCGCCAGCGCCGCCGCAAGCGCAAAGGCCGCAAGCAGAAATTTTCCTTTAGCCGAGAGCAATCGCGTCATCCTTCCTTCTCATAGAGGCGCTTGAGCTCCAATTCGGTCGCCATGGTGTAGCAGCCGCCGCAGTCGAGCGTGCCGGCCACGGCGGAACCGAGCTTCGCAATCTCGCTGACCGGCGTCAGCGGCATATCCGGCGCATTCGGAAAAATCACAGTCTTGCCCGGGAACTTCGCATTCATCACTGCCTCAAGCCCCTGCTTCAGCGCCTTCATGCCGCCGACAGCCGCAAGCGCGGTCACCGGATTCAGCTCCCCGGTCTCCGCCAGCACGAGCGTGTGGCGCAGGTGCTCGGTGCGGCTGCCGCTCGAACCGATATACCGGCAGCCGCGGTTCACCATGCCGTCGATCGAGAGCATTCCCTCGACTCCGGCCGGAATCCCGGCAAAGATGTTCATGAGGCCGTCTTCGCCGAGATAATTCGCGGCGTGGGCCAGCACCGGCACGACCGGCACGAGCATGATGATGTCGTCGAATCCCTCCGGAGCGAATTCGCGCAGCAGAGCGTCGAACTCCTCTTTCGAAAGCGACGACGGATTCACGGCCTTGAATTCGATGCCGCGTTCCGCGATCGTTTCGGCGAGCAGCCGTTCGACGTTCGCGATGCGGGATGAATCCATATCGGTCACGAGAATGCGCGCCGGCCCCTCCGGATTCTCGACCGCCAGCTGCGTATGCATCTGGCCCATGGCGCCGGCTCCGCCGGGCAGCCAGCACGTGCCGCCCTTCTTCACTTTGCTGCGGACATTCCGGCCGTAGGCTGCCGACAGGACGGTCCCCGGCGCACCCTGATAGAAAAAGCCTTCATAATGAATCCGGCCGACGTCGAACATGCCGCTGCGGCCGGCGTAGTCGCCGATGAAACTCGTGACCGCGCCGCGGCTGCCGAGCTTGGCCGCCGGTTCCGCGAACTCGGCAGGAAGATTGCAGAGAAAAATGTCATCGAACTGGACACCGGACGGGATTTCGTCCACCAGCGTCATTTTGACGCCGAGCTCGGCATTCAGCGCTTCAACCGCCTCCGGGGCCAGCCCGAAGCCGACCACGCTGGCCGGAGCCGCCTTCTTCAGCGCCTCGCCGGCGCCGTAAATCTGATTGTCGCCGGCCGCGATGAAGACCCGGCCGTTCGGCAGCGGTGCGGTGCGGTTTTCGATCATATAGCTGGCCTGCACACAGGTCCACGGCTCAAGCAGCGCGGCGACGGCGGACGGCATATCGTCGGAGATCGGCAGCAGATAGCACCCTTCGTCCCCGTTCAGGATGCGCTGGTCGATCACGCTGTACTGCTCCATGCCGCCGTTGATCGCGTAACCGTAGGCGAATCCCCTGCCGTTCACATACACGTCGGCCTGAATGATGAAGCGCTGGCCGACATCGAACTTGTCGGCGACCTTGTCTCCGACCTTCACGACGGTCATGACCGCCTCGTGGCCCGGAATCACCGGGTCCTTCTTCAGATCCTTCGAAATCACGCGCGGATGCGCCTCGCCGGCCCGGATCAGTTTGACATCGGAGAAGCAAAGACCGATCGCATCGATCCGCACCAGAAGCTCATCGGGCCCGATCTCGGGCACCGGAATCGTGCAGGGACAGTCGTTCACGCCGAAATTTTCCATCCCCGCCCCGAACAGCGGCCACGCCAGCATCTTCTCCGGAATCGAAACGTTGCTCATCTTCTTCCCTTCTCTCCCTTATTGCTCGGAATCCATCGCCTGCCAGGAGGCCAGACGCGACTGAATGAACCCGATAATCTCCTGCTGCAGGACCTGGCCGTTCCCTTCGACGGCGCGCGCCGGCGCGAACTCGAAATAGACGCCGCGCTTCGGCCGCACCGGCCCCATATCCCGCAAATATTTCCCGTTGCCCAGAAAGTCCGTTTTCAGGGCGAACGGCAGCACCCGGACGCCGGCCGACTTCGCCAGCTTGATCCCGATGGAATTGAACTTCGCCGCGTCGAACGTCTCGCTGCGGGTCGACTGCGGGAAAATGATGATCGACCGGCCGGATTCCAGCACCTTTTTCCCGTCGCCGAGCACGGCGCGCAGGTCGTCGCGCGGGTTCTCCCGGCCGACCGGAATCGCCCCGAGCGACCGCATGATATCCCGGAAAAACGGCACCGTCAGCAGCGACTGCTTGATGACGAACGTGAAATCGAGATACTCCCGAGCGACCGCATGGAAAAGCGCGGTTTCCAGCAGACTCATATGGTTGCCGATCAGGACCACCGGCTCGCCGGAGACATCGCGCAGATTTTCCAGACCGCGCAGGTGGATCCTGCCGCCGCACTTCTCGACCAGGCGGAAGTTTTTGTTGGAGTAATAAATCTGCCGCTCTTTGTCGAGCCGCCCGCGCCGGCCGCAGCGTCCGGTCCGTGCAAATATGCCGAAGTTGTTCAGATAAAAGTACCAGCGGCTGCCGAGCGACAGACGGTAAAGCATGGACTTCCGCATACTTTCCGGCGTATCATAAGCGTCGCCGGCGAAAAGATATTGACCGTGTTCCATTGACCTGCAATCGAAATATGATTAAATAAAAATCCCGAACGCGTTAATATATCATGCGTTCCCGCAAAATGCAATTACGGGATCAAAGATCGAAATCGTCGTCCAGGACCGACATCTCGTCTTCCACGAAATTCAGCGCCATCTTGAACGCGGCCGCCCGGTGGCTGATCCGGTTCTTGAGTTCCTGCGGCATTTCGCCGAAGGTCTGGTCGTAGCCGTCGGGCAGGAAAATCGGGTCGTACCCGAAGCCGTCCGCGCCGCGCGGCGCGTCGACGATGCTCCCCTTCACCTCTCCCTCGAAGGTCTCGATCACCTCGCCGTTGATCGCGATCGCGATCGCGCAGACGAAGCGGGCGCGGCGGTTCTCCTTATCCTTCAGCTCCTCGAGCAGCTTCGCAATCCGCTCTTTGTCGGTCGGCGCGTAGCGGGCCGAGAAGATGCCGGGGCGGCCTTCGAGCGCCTCGACCTCGAGCCCGGAGTCGTCGGCAAACGCCGGCACGTCGCAGTACCTGCAGGCGGCCAGCGCCTTCTTCGCGGCATTTTCGCGAAACGTCGCGCCATCCTCCTCGACGCCGGGGAAATTCGGATAATCGAGCAGGGACTTCAGTTCGACCTTCTGCCCTTCCAGGAGTTTCGCGTACTCCTCCACCTTATGCGCATTGCTCGTCGCGACAACAATATAAGCCATGATAAATCTTGAAACTCCTTGCGTTCTCTTTCCTGTCATATATATTATAACTGAAACGGACGCTTTACAAATGAATCTCGAAATTTGCGGCAAACTTTTTGAATCTTTCCGGGGCGGAACGCTTTACGCGGGCTTCTCCGGCGGGGCGGACAGCACGGCGGTTCTGCTTGCCGCCCGGCTTTACCGGGAACGCATCGGCTTTCGCCTCACCGCCGTCCATTTCGACCACGGGCTGCGAGGCGAAGAGTCACGCGGCGAAGCGCGCGATGCCGCCCGGTTCGCCGCGGCGCACGGCATCGAATTCCGATTGGTCGAGCTGCATCTCGCTCCGGGCCCGAACCTCGAAGCGCGGGCCAGGAACGCGCGCCTCGACGTCTGGAAGCGGCTTGCCGGGAACCGTCACGATGCCGCGGTCATCCTCGGGCATCACGCCGACGACCGGGCCGAAACGCTGCTGCTGCGGCTGCTGCGCGGCTCGAATGCGTCCGGCCTCGTCCCGCTGCGCGAACGTTCCCGGGTCGAAGGAGTGACGTTCCTGCGGCCGCTGCTGCGGTTCCGGCGCAGTGAAATCGAAGCCTTCCTGCGCGACAACGGCATCTCCGGCTGGGCCGTCGATTCGAGCAACGCCGACGAGTCGCTGACGCGCAACGCGCTCCGCAACCGGATTCTGCCCGCCCTGTACGATCTGACGCCGGGGAGCGAAAGCGGCCTCTTCCGCTCGCTCGACGCGCTGGCGGACGACGCCGTTTTCCTTGAGGCCGAGGCCGACCGGCGCTGGAACGAAATCGCAGGGACAGTTGAAATTCCGTTCGGTTTCTGGCGCCGGCAGCCCCCCGCCATGCGGGTGCGGCTGCTGCGGCGGTTCCTCGCGGCGGAGTCGGGGCACGACTTCGTGCCGAACCGCAGCTTCCTCGACCGGTTCGAAGCGATGCTCTCCGTCCCCTCCCCCGAGCTCCGGCTGCTGCCGGTTGACGCGGAACGCACGCTCGCCCTGCGGAATGAATCCGTCTCGTTCCTGCGGAATTCCCCGGCAAACCCGGCCGCCTGGCGCTGGCGCGAGCTCCCGGAGACGGTGTGGAACGGCTTCCGCCTCACCGTCGAAACCGTTTCCGCGGCGGGGCCGGTCACGCTTTACGAAGCGCTGTTCGACGCGGATGCGCTGCCGGACGAACTGATCCTCGACCGGCACCGCGACGGTGACCGCCTCGTCCCCTTCGGAGAAGCAAAGCCGAAACCGCTCAAAAAGCTGCGCTGCGACCGGAAGATCCCGGCCGGCAGCCCGCTTCCGGTCCTGCGCACGAATGCCGGAACAATACTCTGGGCCCCCGGCATCCGCCACTCGAACCATGCGGCGGCGACGCCCGCGACTGCCCGCCTCGTGCGCTTCGCCTGCGCAGCGATTTCCGCTGCGGTTCAGGGGTCCGGAACCGGTACTCCTTCCGGAAACTAGATCTGTTCCCGTTTTTTATTCCTGCATTTCTTTATCCTGAACGGCTTTCACTTCGGCAAGCCGTTCATCGATGTGAATGATCCGGCCGGAGCCGGTCATTTTTTCCTGATGATGGCTTCTGTCATATAATCAAACAATACCGGAACGGAATTTTGAATAACAGGAATGTTCCAAACAGGTTCCCGCATAAAATCTTCTGCTTTTCTTTCTTCAATCAACAGCAGCGCTGATTACGGCATGGACTCCTTCCGCACCCTCCGGAGTTCATCCCCATATGCCGCAGCCGAAAAAAAATGCTTTTTTCGCCCGCGGCACTTGACATTTTCATCAAAATGCATCATAATAATATATAGCACGAGCTATGAAACCATTTTTTTCGCTCATGCTGTTTTTAAAAATCGCAAATATAGCACGAGCTATAACAGTTATTTTCCGGCTCATCCTTTTACCGGTTGCCGGATCGGCACAAACAATAACAGGATTCCTATCATGATTGACAATACCCGGCAGGGACAGCAGGTGACGGCGGCAATGCTTGCCAAACACGCGGGTGTCTCGCGCGTCGCGGTCTACGCCGCCTTCAATCCCGGAAAAAAGACAACGGTCGGCATCAGCGAAAAGACGAAAAACAAAATCCTGGCGGCGGCGGAGGAACTCGGCTACATCCCGAACGACCTCGCCCGCACGCTGGTCTCCGGCCGCAGCCGCAATATCGGGCTGCTGCTGCAATCGAACCGGTCGGCCATGTCGCAGCAGCTGATCGCGGCGTGCAGCCGGCTCTTCGTCGACAACGGCTACCTCGTCATCTCGGAGTCATCGGACGAAGACGAGAAACGCGAGCGTGAGATTCTGAACCGCTTCCTGATCCGGCGCGTCGACTGCGTCGTCATCTCCTGGGTCGATGAGGAGAGCAACGCGGACCTGCGCAAACAGTTCGGCCGGTGCGGAATCCCGATCATCAACATCCGGAACCGCGAGCCGGATTTCGATTACTCAGCCGCCATCAGCTTCGACGAAGGGCAGGTCATGCGGCAGATCTGCGGACTGCTGGCGCGATGCGGGCTCCGGAAGCTGTGTTACGCCGGTATCGGAGGACGCGGGAACAATTCGAGCCGCTGGCGCCATACCCACCTCGAAAGCGCCGTCCGGGAGCACTCCGGCATGGAGCTCGCCGGAGAAGTCAGCTTCGCCTCCGCTGAAGAGTGCCGCGCCTACGTGCGGACTCTGCGCGACCCGGCGAAGCGTCCGCAGGCGATCGTCTGCTACAACGACCGCATCGCCCAGCTGGTCACGATCGAACTGCGGCTGTCCGGAATCCGGGTCCCGGAGGAGATCGCCGTAACCGGCGTGGACGGTTACAGCGACCGATTCGATCTCGTCGCGCCGACCACGGTCCGGCTGCCGGTCGCGGAGATGGCCGGAGAGATTTACCGGATCTTCAGCAGCTCCGACTACCGGCGGCAGCTGGTCCGCATCGCTCCGGAGCTGATCGAACGAGAAACAACGCCCAACCAACCACAAGAGGCTTTATCATGAGAAAAACCCGTTTCACGCTGATCGAACTGCTTGTCGTCATTGCAATCATCGCGATCCTCGCCTCGATGCTTCTCCCGGCCCTCCAGCGGGCGCGGTCGACGGCGAAGAAAAGCTCCTGCTCCGGCAACCTTCGCCAGATCGCCTTCGGCCATATCGGCTACAGCGACGACTACAACGACTATATCGCCGCCGGAATCCGCTGGCCCGGCAACATTGTCTGGCCGACCTCGCTGGCGCCTTACATGGGCAAAAACGCCAATGGCAAAGCGTTTTTCTGCCCGGCCTCCACCGAGGAGAACAGCAAATCGATGAAGGACTTCGTCGCGCTGCACGAGACTTCGTTCAAGTTCGGCGACAACGCCCGCCTCAGCTACGGACAGAACGTCAATCTGTCCCAGCAGCGGACAACGCGGAAATACGGAAAGCGGGGTCAGTTCAAGCACCCGGCCAAAACCGTGCTCGTGCTCGACGGCAATATGCCGAAAGCCCCGGACGAAGGAGTCGTCGCCCATTACACGTACACCCAGATTCCGGCGGAAGTTTCGGGGGGAAAGGCGTTTTTCGGAACCGGATACGGCCACTCGGACGGAATCAACCTCTGTTTTCTCGACGGGCATGTCGATTATGTCGGGCCTACCCTGATGAGCCAGGCCCGGGCGAAAAAAGGCCACGCCTACTGGGGCAAACTCGGTTTCAACTGGAACACCTCCGATAACAATTGATTGAAAGGAATCCCATGCGGCTGATTCATTCCATGGCGGCAGCCCTGCTGCTGTTTTCCGCACCGGTGCTTTCGGGCGCCGGAGTGATCTGGGTCGAAGGCGAAGAAGCCCGGAACACCAGCTTCTCGCCGGGCGTCGCCCCGCTCTCCGACGGCAGGGCCGCCGGGGCCTCCGGCGGGTTGTACCTGAAGAACGACCGCGCCGACGCCTCCGGCAAAGAAGCGCCGCGCTTCGCGGAATACGAGTTCAAAGTGGCCGAACCGGGCTCCTACCGGCTCTGGATCGCCTCGACTCCGCTGGTGACGGGCTGGGCCTCCCCCTATTCGATCGGCTGGCTCGACCGGCCGGAACGGACCGACATGGCCGGGAAAAAATACCGCGGCGTCCCCTACGGGCGCGGAAAAAACGAACAGTTCTTCTTCTGGCACGACGCCGGAACGCGCGACTTCCCCGCCGCCGGAACCTATACGCTCCGCATCGAAACCGGCAACCCCCGCGCCTCCGATTCGAAGGTTGTGGTTTTCATCGACGCGCTGGCGCTTACCTCCGACCTGAACCAGCTCCCGGCCGGAAACAGCCCGGCTGGCTCCCCCGGCGCCCTTCCCGCGCCGCCGAAAGGGACCCTGGTCTGGCGCGAAGCCGAACTGCCCGATGAAAGCAATCTCGGCGTGCGCGCCAACGTCCCCTTCCTGAATGAAAAAGGACAGGGCGCCTCGGGCGGCATGTACTTCAACATCGACCGCAAAACGGATGCCGAAAAGGCGCCGGAAGGATATTACGCGCAGTACGACTTCAACATCCCGGCTCCGGGCGCCTACCACGTCTGGATCGCCGCCACACCGTTCAACGCGGGCTGGGCCTCCCCCTGTTCGATCCGGTGGGACGACGAGCCGGCAATCGACCTGGCCGGACGCAGACCGTACAGTCCGCCGTACGGCTTCGACCATCCCCGCGCCTACTTCTTCTGGACCAAAGCCGGCGTAAAGAACTTCACGAAGGCCGGAAAACACACGCTGCGCGTCATCGCCGACCGCCCGCGCGGCAACACGGACAACATCCGCGTTTTTCTCGACGCAATCGCGCTGACCGCCGACCCCGCCTGGGCGCCGCGCGGCAACCGTCCGCCGGGCTCCCCGTGGCAGGGCGTTCCGAAGGGCGCGACTCCGGAGGAACGGAAGGCGAACTTCCGCAAGGCGATCTATGACATCCAGATGCAGACTTATCCGGCCAAGCTCGCCGAAACCAACGAGGAGTGGAATCCGGAAACCACCGCCGAGGTCCTGCGCAAGATGAAGGCGCGCCCGCTGCCCGCCCCCTCGGCCATCGGAAGCCGCAAACAACTGCGCTTCGGGCTGCACGGCATCGAAAAGCCGTTCGTGCAGGTCGGCGCGGACGAGGAACGGACCGCTGCGGCGCTCGATCTGCTCGCCCGGGCCGGCGTCGAATTCCTGCGTACCGCCGAACCCTGCTGGCACCGGCTCGGCAACGTCCCCGGCACCTTCGACTACCGCCAGCTCGACTATGAAATGTCGCTCGCCCGGAAGCACGGCATGAAACTCATGCTGACCATGGGCTTCGCGCCCGCTCAGTACGGCAAGGGCAGAGGCAACAAGCTCGCGGCCTGCAAGCCGGAGTATTACGGACTCTACCGCGACTATCTGGACGACCTCTTCCGCCATGTCCCGGAAGAAATGATCCACTCGGTCGAGCTTGCGAACGAAGTGGACGCCTCGCATGTCTGGTGGGTCGGCGACAGTACGCCGGAGGATTATGTCGAAGAGGCGAAGATGACTTGCGACGCGCTCAAGCGGGCCTACCCGAACCGCAAATTCCCGTTCCTCGGCTTCAGCGCGACCTGGTCCAGCGTCGAGCGGGACCGGGCCGAGGGGCGCGGCCGCGCCTGGGTCGAACGCGCCTTCGACGCCGGAGCCGACCGCTGCTTCGACGCCTATTCGCTGCACTACACCTGGAGTCCGCCGAAATGGGGCTTCGCCGACTGGATGCGCGCCGAACGTGCAAAACGCGGCTTCGCACCCAAACCGCTTCATAACAGCGAAGAGTCATGTTACGGCCACCCCGGCGACCTTATGAAGCTCTTTGCGCGCAATCTCTTCCTACAGGATATGGAGAGTGTGACCTACTTCCTCGCCCGCGATTTTCAGGAGGTCGGCAATCTGCTCTACTCCGGACTCTTCGACCTGAACTGGCAGCCGAAGCTCCGGCTGCTCGCCTACGCCGCCTCGACCGACGCGATGCGCGGCCGGAAGCTCGTCGGCATGGCCGATCCGGCGACCGGGCTTGAAGCGTATGTGCTCGAAAAAGAATCCGACGACGCTTACGGCCCCCGCTACGCCATCGTCGGCTGGGCGCTCGACCGCGCGGAGGAAGGGATGCATTCGAGCCAGAAGGCCCACAGCGTCAACGTCTCCGGCTGGCGAGGCATCAGGGAGGCCGTCAGCTGGCGGCTCGACCCGGTCCCCCCGAATTCCGACGGTTCAATCACCGTTCCGAATGAACCGCTGACCGTCTATGCCGACGAGCTGCCGGAGTGGCGGCTCCTGACCCCGAAAGAGTGGCGCGAACGCAAGGTCGCCGTCACCGTCCGGGGACAGGATGCCGGTATCCTGCCCGGCCAGGCCCTGCCGGACGGACGGTAACCGTTCGGACAAAAAAATTCCCGGAGGAGGACAGGGTCTGTCCATCTCCGGGAGTTTTGCGTTGCGGTCAGCGGGTCAGCAGATAGACCATCACGCCGCCCGGACGCGAAGCGGTGTCCGCCGTGAAGCGGAGCCTGCCGTCTTCATAAGCCGCCGGAACGCTGCCGTTCGGGGAGCCGTCGAGCTTCAGCGCCTCGACCTTCATCTTCGGCAGAGAGAGTTCGACGTCGGCCCGGCACTTTTCGAGCAGGATCGGCAGCTGCCCCCAGCTTTCGAGCAGGCTGCGGCGCTCATTCGAAAACTTCTGCCTGGTCGCGCCGAGGTTCGGCATCTGAACGAACAGAAGCCTGCCGCTTTCGGTCAGCGGTTTGCCGTCGAGCGACAGCAACGCGGCCGTCTGGTAACGGTCGGCGCCGGAAAGTCTCATCACTTTGCCGGACAGATTGCCGGAGAAGGTCATCACTTCGCACTGCGGAGCGACGATCTTCAGCGTCTTCGCCTTCGAATCGAGCGTGATCTGTCCGCCGGCGCTCGTGATGACTCCGGTTTTCCCGAGCTTGCCGAGAGCGGCGCGGGCGGCGGTGGGAAGCCGCTTCTCCCAGTTGGCATTGAGTGCGTCGACCTTCTGTACACCGGGGAACGAGGCGGCGGCCCCGAGCGTTCCGATCCGGCCGTAGAGACCGAGTTCGGTGAATGCGTCCGGATAATTCCCCTCCGCTCCCGGAGTGCTTTTCAGCGCGCGGAGCTGTTCCGGCGTGCAGCTGAAGGCGAAGGCCGGTCCGGCCGGACGGATGTAGTTCCGCGTGAAAAGCAGGTAAATGATGCGTTCCGCCAGTTGCGCCTGCGGATCGTTGACGAGATCGAAGCCGCGCGGCACATCGACCGCTTTCATATAATCCCGACTGTGCGACCAGGCAAACCGGTAGAGGCCGTCCCAATCCTGCAGCCCGGCATAGCCGCCGAGCAGCGGAGCCGTTTCGAGCCGGTTCGGGTTCGGGTTGCAGAAATTGAACTCGGTAACCGTGTAGGGTTTGCCGAAAATCCGCACCGGCATCAGATACCGCGGAAATCCCGCGCGATTCACGATGGATGAACTGTTGAAAAACTCATACGGCATCTGCCAGGCTGCCACCGGAAACATCGGATGATCCCAGTACTGGTGGTTGTCCACGAAGTCCAGATGTTCGCGCGCACTGTTCAGGGTGAACTTGCTGGTCATATTGATGTCGGTGATCAGCGCGGTCAGCTTCAATTCATCCTTCAGGAACCGCTTCTGTTCTTCGATGCTCCTGATCTGAAGATCATTCAGGAACTCGATGAAGAGACCGCTGCGGGAAGCGCGGTTCTCCGGCGTGTCAAGCCTTTTTTTCTTCAGGTATTCGAAGTATTTTTCCTCGAAAAGCGGAATGAGCGACGAATTGAGATTCCAGAGAATAACGAGCGGATTTTCATTCACGAGGTTCAGCGAATAGAGCGCCGGGTCCTCCGCGTAGGTCAGACCGGTATACGGATTCCGGTGGGTCAGCAGCCGCCGGGCGAATTCCTTCCAGTTGTCCATCGCCGATTCGCTGAGCGGAATCAGCCATTTCATCACAAACGGCTGCTCGAACTTGCGCCCTGCGATCTCCTTCACGTTGTCTCCCCGGCGCGTTGCACGGCTTGCGTACAGGTCGAGGCAGAGGTAAATCCCGTGTTTTTTGAGTTCCGCGAACAGATAATCAAATTTGTCGAGCGCCTTCGGGTCGAAGGTCAGCGAATCGGATGCGTGAGGATCAAGCAGGGCGTTTTCGAAATGATGAAAGCGGACCGTGTTGTAGCCGAGCCGGGTTGCCTTGGTCACGAAATCGTCGGCAAGCGCCTTGTCGAGATAAACCGCGGAGTCGATCAGATTGGGCCCGAAGAACCTGATCCGCTTCTCCGGCGCGTCGCGGAAGGCGAAATGGCCGTCTTCGGTGACGATGACCGGGCCGTATTTGCCGGCCGGAGCGTCGAGATACCGGGAAAAGTCCAGCACCGATCCGGCAACCGTTCCGCCGTTGAATTCCAGCGGCAGATAATCTTTGCCGGCAACGATGTACGACGGGCTTTCGAGCTGCCGGAGATTCAGTTCGCGGTCGCCGAGCACGGCGCCTGCGATCATCCAGGCCGTATCGGCTCCGTCCGCCGCCCTGAAGGTCAGTCTGGACGGCGTACCGTCAACCGCAAACTGCGAGAGATAAAGCCCGACAAATGAATCACTGTTTTCCCCGGTCCAGGCGACGGCACCGTTCGGTACCCGGCAAGGCTGGTGCCAGTCGTCGATGTCGCGTCCGGCAAGCACCGGGATTTCCTTTTTGCCGCCGCCGGCATACTCCGCAACGATCGTGCCGACCGGACTTTGCGGCTTCGGCGTCCGGGCCGAGGCGTGCAGCAGATACAGGTATCGAAGTCCCTCGCCGGCACCACCGGGCGCAACACTTTTCTCCGCCGGGAACTTTTTCCGCCCGGCTGAAAGCATGAGGCAGGAACGACCGCCGTTGCGTGCCGGATCGACGATATCGAAATCAATGCCGAGAACGGAAAGTTTTCCGGGTTTCAGCATGCGCAGATCGTCGGCTCCTTCATCCGCGAAACCCATATTGAACGCCTCTCTGAGATCGACCGGCGCGGTGCGCGGCGATTCGACCCGGATGCGCAAGTCGACGGCGGCGTCGCTGATCTTTCCGGAGGCCGGAATCGTGCCGAGCCGGAACAGATAATACTGGTTATCCCATTTTCGGTCATCCTGAATCAGCAAAGTGAAATTGCCTTCGACGGTGATGGTTCTGCCGTTGTTGCCGAACTGGAGCGAATGAACTTTGCCGCTGAAAACGCGGACGTCTTGGAACTTCTTCGGCAGCACGATTTTTTTGCCGTCGACCAGGACGTGCGGCTCACCGATCGGTATGGTCATGACCAGCGCGAGCGTCGCGGTTTCCACCGGCGGCGCCGCCTTGAAGCGGGCGGAATAGGCGATTCCGCCGTTGCCGGCCGCAGCCGCCGAAATCGTGGCATGAAAGCCCTTCCAGTTGCCGGAGGTCTCGAACCGGTCGGGAGTGATCCGCGGAAATCCGGCGTCCGCCTTGAAATCCCTCTCCCGGAGGGTGGAGCCGCTCCAGTCGGGCGCATACCAGGTCCAGCGCAGTGCGAGGTCCCCGATGGCCAGGTTCCCGAGAGAGTCGACGGCGGGGCCGGCCGGCAGCCGGCCGGCAGCCGCAGCAGCAACGACCGGCAGCATCAGCATGCAGGCGGCCAATTTCTTCATCATCATCATCCAAACGTTCCTTTCGTTCGATCAGTTCACAGGGTGAGGTAAGCGAGAGAACTGTAATATTTCTCGCGCAGAACACCGTCATTGACGGCATTGACGTGTCCATCTCCCCAGCCGACGCTGATATAGCCGCCGTGAGCCTTCGCGAAAAATCCGTTGCCCCAGGAGTACGCCGCCTGAAGCGAACTGGCCATCACTGTCAGCTCGTTCTTATTCCGCGTATCCGCAAGGAATACGAAGCTGGAGGGGTCCTTGATCTTGCCAATCGCCAGAATGTTGACTCCATTAACGGGCTGTCTGTAGCCCGGCGACTGATCCATTTCGACATCGTGGCCGTTGAGCCGTCGGGTGGCAAGTTGATTGACCCCGTACATTTTACTGGGCATTAACCAGCGGTATTGAATCTCGTCGGCTCGCGGACTGACTGACGGACAACGCAGACCGGTCGGCCAGTCTTTGTCGACATAGCCGGCATTTTGCAGAACGTTGACCCAATAAATATCCTGCTTATCATCCTTGGTCAGGATCACGCCGCTGAAATCGTCGCAGTACTGCTGGATATACATCATTGCCTGCTTGATATTGTTGACGCAGGCGGTTCCGCGCGCCTTCTGGCGCGCCTGGTTCAGCGCCGGCAGCAGCATACCGGCGAGAATCGCGATGATGGCGATGACTACCAGCAATTCGATCAAAGTAAACGGCTTGCGCATAATACCTGGTATGTAAAACAAAGCAGCACTGCTGCCGGCCGGAAAAGCGCGGTATGCGCCGCGGACGGCAAGGGCGCAACCCACGGGAGATGAAAGCCCGGCACAGAGTAAGAAATGGGGGATGCGGAAAAAATGTATCTCCCACGGCGATGCAGACGGACGCGACCAGAAAACGAAAATAAAACAATTCTGCCGTTACAGGCCGAATAAACTTATCAATCAAAAGGAGTTGCAACATGACAGACCATGCCCGGAAACATCACATACCAGGTATTATGCGAAATTGTGGTTGTGTTGTGACATATTCTCCGGGAGCTCGACCGGAGTAAATGAACTCCGTCTCACCACAATGACTACTTTTCGATTCGAGGTTACCCGAGTAACCATGCTTAATTATACCATATCAGCGCGAATTAGTCAATATATTGATTTGCTGACAAAGTATATTATTTGTTCCGAAAACGGCAAAATTTCCTTCCGGTACACTCGATATCCTTTCGACGTTTCAATCCATCAAACTGCAATCACCTTGCCAGCAGACGCACCCCGTAGGGCTTCAACACGACCTCTTCCGGGATCGCCGGCAGCTTTTCGGAGCTGATGCTTCCGCCGCTTATGCCGACCGACTCCACGGCGGGCAGCACCGTTTCCGGCGCGGGCGGCAGGTTCAGCAGATCGAGCGTTACGGTCACCTCGCGGTCGCTCTTGTTGACCAGCAGCAGCCCTCGCCGTTCCGGATTCCGGAAGGCGAGGCATTCCACCTCCGGAGAACTCGTCGCACTCTTCAGATACTCTCCCTTCAGATAACGGTTCGCCACAGCGAAGACCGCCGCGGCCGGACGCGGCTCATTGTCGGCGGAAAAGAGCCCGAACGTCCCGCCGCCGCGCGAATGCCAGGTCTGCGCGATTTCGACGTCGGCCTTCACCAGATGGTGCAGCACCGAGGCGAACCAGGCCGCGCCGATCCGGTTCGCCTGCCGGGGATCGTGCGGCTTCCAGTTGAAGTTGATATTGTATTCGGTCAGGGCGAGCTCGACCGGCCTGCCGGGCCGTTCCTCCTCCGCCATCGCCCGGATCGCGCGGGCATCCTCCCCGAACGAAGCGGTTCCGGCCATCAGGTAGGCGGTCGGCGTTTTGACCGAACCGGTCAGATACTTGTGATAGCTGATGAAATCGGTCTCCTCCCCGCAGTGGCGGTAGAAGTCGCGGATCGCGCCGACCGACGGCCAGCACGGGGCATAACCGCCGATCCGGATCGACGGATCGACCTTCCGCATTGCGGCGGCTGCTTCGTTGTACATCTTCCAGAGCGAGCGGTCCTCTTCGATCTTCTTGAAGTAGACTTCGTTGTAAATCTCCCAGTAGCGCAAATCGAACTTGCGTTTCAAATTCAGCTCCCGGACGAGATCCGCGCAGAGCGACGCAAACAGCCGGCGGCCCTCCGGCGTTTTCGGATTCACATAGGATGGAATCTTGTTGAAGCAGATCATCACGTCCCACTCCGGATTCGCGCTCTTGAGCTTCGATATGGTCAGCGCCAGCTTTTCGTACTGCGGATTCCGAAGCTTGTCCGGGTAGACGCTTTCGAGATTCCAGCCGGAGTGAAAGCGATAGAGGCGGCAGCCGACCGACTTCATCTTTTCGAGGTATTCGTCGAACTTCGGGTTGTCGGCGGACTGCACGTCGGTTTCGTTCGTGCTGAAGACATTCGGATGAATCTTTCCCGCCGGAGAGCTGAAATCGACGGTCACTTCGACCGTGCCGGAATGCGTCTCGCACTTTTTCCCGGCCGCCGCGGCGAGGTTTCCGGCGTCAGCGGAACGCTCCAGCAGCAGCGCCCCGAGCAGAAGCTGCGAGGATTCGGCGGTCACATTCAGCGGAATCAGCTTGTTTTCCTCCTTCGAGACAACCATGCGGATATTCGAGAATGCGAGAGAAGCGATCTCCTTCCCCGGATGCGGGTTGACCCACGGCAGAACCGTCAGGTGGAACTCCGCCTGCCCCGAAGAAAAGGTTCCGACGTAAAGCGCGGCCTGCGGCTCGCGGTTGCGGAAGCTGCCGCACAGTTCGAACTCCTCCCGCAGCGGAATGCGCACTTCGGTTCCGTCGGCATAGCGGACGCGGATATGCGCCATCTCCTGCATGACGTCGCCCTGCCAGTATTCGGCAAGCAGCAGCGCGATCCCGGCGGCCTTCGCGCCGACCGGAATTTCAACTGTATCCGGCAGCGAAGGGAATGCATTGCAGCGCAAGGCGATCATGTTTCCGGGGGCGAATGAAAGGCCGAACGGTTTCTTCTCCAACGCCTCCCGGCACTCTTTTCCGAAGAAGTCGAAAAGCGGATAGTCGGCGGCCCGGACGGAAAGCTTCGCAAGGTCGAGCCGCCGCTGCCCTCCGGAAGCCGCGGCAGCGGCGGAAACCGGCGTTCCGGTCTCCCGGGCGGGCGGCAGAACCGTGACTTCGACCGTGCGCTTCGCACTCTCTCCGCCCGCCGAAACCGTCACCTCGAACCGGTGCCTGCCGACGGCGGAAACGCCCGGCACCCAGACGAACCGGTTCGGCGCGGAGCCGTCCCCGGCAGGCCTGTACGCCGCCGCCGGAGCGGTGGTCAGAAGAATCCGCTCCACCCGCGCATACGGCGTTTTTTCGGACATCAGCGCAAGCGTCGGACCGGCCTGCGCACGGTTCCAGCTCCCGAAATTGATCCAGCGGAATGTGCCGCTCCTGCCGAAACTCCACTTCAGCTCCTTCTCCGGGCGGCGCAAACAGAGGGCGCCGCCGGAAGCGCGTACCCAGACCGTGTAGCTTCTGCCGTCCTGCGGGAGCGGGAATGAGAGCAGCGTATGGTAATCGCTTCCGGCCGTGACCGCTCCATCCGCTTCGATCTTCGAATACTTCGCCGCGAGTTTCCCGGCCGCGTAATGATGGAGATTCGGAGGAATGAGGCGCGTTTCCCCGTTGAACGAGCAGCTTGCCGGCGCGTCGCCGGTGCCGGAGACCGTGACCGACAGCGCAAACGGCTCGCCGGCCCGGACGGTTTCGGGATAGTCCAGCTTTTCGATGACGGGAGCGGCGGAGAGGAGTGCGCCCCCCAGCGCTGCGGCTGCAAACAACATTGTTTTCATAAAAGATCGCTTTCGTCAGGTTGTTACAGAAGCGGAACGTTGATTCCGAGGTTATCCTCGTAAAGCGCTCCGGAGAAGGTGTAGTAGAAGCCGGCCCACCCGGATGCATTCTGCTTGACCTTGCTGTATTTCGAGCCCGACCAGCCGCGGATTTCATGGTACTGGATCGAATCGACATGGCCGTCGAACATCCACATATTGCAGCGCCCGCTGTGCCAGAAAACCGGCAGCGAACGGCCGGAGACATAATTCCCGTAGCTCATGCGGTAATCCGGCTTGCTGCCCGTGGCGGAGAGGCTCGCCCCGTCGCCGCCGAGAAAGAGCTCGGAGGGCCTGATCGCAGCATACGCCTTCGCCTTGAAGTCGACAATCGATTTCCCGGAGCCCACCAGCACCGCGGCGTAGGAGTGATAGCTGCTTGCGGGAACGAATCCCGGCAGACGCTTCGAATTCGGGCAGTAGAACACCTTGCGGTCCGATCCGGCAGTGATGTAATTTAATTTTTTCAACTGTTCGCTCCAGGTCGGATTCGAATCGTTCGGCTGGGTTTCCCGGCAGTAGAGCTGTTCGTTATGATCGTTCATATACATGCGCATCGCCATGAAACACTGCTTCTGATTGCCGGTGCAGGCCGTGGCGTGCGCCCGGCCCCGCGCCTGCTGCAGCGCCGGCAGCAGCATCGATGCGAGAATCGTGATGATTGCAATAACCACCAGAAGTTCGATCAGAGTGAACGATTTGCGCATAATAACGGGTATGTGAA
>ERZ1034952.607-NODE-607-length-32661-cov-15.965558_pt1 | contig 32661 bp, 27 predicted proteins | sample MGYA00520625_ERZ1034952 | MGnify/ENA primary metagenome ERZ1034952 (study PRJEB33766, sample SAMN09781773) | gut metagenome | biome: gut microbiome | host: Homo sapiens | place: Madagascar | study: EMG produced TPA metagenomics assembly of the PRJNA485056 data... | reverse complement strand
GGGTTGGCAGCATTGATGGCATCAATGATAGCCTTGTTGTCCTCATCCGAGAACTCAGGCTTATACGGAGGCGAATAAATTGTGATTCCCGAATCTACTTCATGAACTTCGCTTGAATGAACTGCGGCACTTTCCATGCCATTTTCATCAGCTTCGTCAATGTCACGGGCTTGAAGCCATATCCGGAATATACCCTGATATCCTCATCCCATACTTTCTTTCGCTTGGCAGAATCAGTACTCATACCACCCTTGTGCATTCTCGTTACGAACTCAGGGAGATACGCCACCTTCAGATGGCAATTATACAGATAGTTCACCAGGAGATTGGTATCAGCAGCGATCTTGTAGCTCTCATCATAGAGACCACATTTCATCTTTACTTCAGCCCCTTCCTGTCATTATCCTCGAACCAGTCAGCAAGCGCTTCCTCGAAGCTCCACTTAAACTGATAACCGCAGTTTTTCAACTTCTCACCACAAATATTAGTAGAAATCTGGAGTTTCTTCACTCTCGCAGGACAGATACCCATTGGTGAACCAAGAAGCATGGCAGCTCTTGCCATAGGCATGATAACCCAGTTAGGAATATCAGGAACAAACTGAGTCAAGCCTGTAACCTTCTTCATAGCCTCTACGATATGCTGAATGGTATAAGCAGGCTCAAAGCAACAGTTATACAACTCAACACCATGCTCATGATGTTCCAAGCGATACAGCATGAAGCGCACCAACTCCTTTACATAGATGCAAGCCTTGATGGTATCCTTTCTACCTGGGTAAGCAAACTTATGACCACGGATAGCCCAATACAATCTAGTGAAGTTACCATTCTCACCCTTTCCGAATACCACACCAGGACGAACAATAGTAAGCTGACGATGAGCCGCATCGCCATTCTGCCACTTCTCATGAATTTTCTCTGCCACCAACTTTGAGATACCGTATGCAGTATTAGGAGTAGGCAAAGTAGTCTCCTTCTTCAGCTCCTCGGCAGCTCCGTATGGTGCGATACTTGAAGTAAACACAATCTTCTTGATATTCCACTTCTCTGCAAAAGCCACCACATTCTCAGCACCACGGATATTAGTCTCGAAATACTCATGATCTTCATGTCCAGGAGTACGATGCACGGCAGCAAAGTTGAAGATAACATCATCCTCAGTAGGAGTAAACGGCAAGTTCTCAATAGGCTTGCGGATATCATACTCTACGAAAGTAGATGCCAGTTTTTGTCCCTCACGCAAAGCAGGCTTGTAATCCTTCACCACAGGATTAGGAGTACCAGGCTTAACGATGTCGAGGTTATATACTTGAGCATTAGGATAACGCTCCTTAATCAAATTTGTAAGATGGGTACCGATGAAACCGGTACCGCCAGTGATAATATAATTCATTGTTATCTATTTATCGGTTATAAATTTCTGTATAAATGTCTTCCAGTGCCTTGATGCGATTGTTGATATAGAAACTAGACTCAAAGTAGGAACGGGAATTCGTCTCCATTTCCTTGCGCTTCTCATCATTCTCTATCAGCTCTATCATTTTTTCCACAAAGACATTTTCCTTCAATGGCAGGAGATATCCATTAAAGCCATCCTTCACGCAGTCCTTGTTACCTAGCACATCACTCGCCACAATCGCCTTACCCAAAGACATTGCTTCTATCACAGAGATAGGAAGACCCTCATAGAGCGAAGTCATAAAGTAGAGCAAACTTCCCTTCACATACTTCAAAGTCTCCTCGTGGCTAAGCCAAGGCAAGAGATAGAAAGTATCATCCATATCATACTGATGAATGAGCTTCTTCATATCTTCCAACATTGGAGAATAGAAGCCGACACCCAGCAGATAGAATTTTATATCAGGATGCTTAAGATGGATTCCGTGAGCAACTTCTACCATGAACAAAGGATTCTTCTGGTAAGAAGGACGTCCGATAGAAGTGATGTAACGCTCGCCTACTTTTGGAACAGGTAAAACAGAAGACTCATTCTTTTGAGAAGAAATCCGTGAGATCTGTGAGATTCGTGTGAGACCTTTATCCACATCAGGCACGGCATTATTCCAAGCAAAAGCCTTCTTTTCCTTGAAACCAACGACCTTAATCCCCAATTCTCTTTCAGAACCGGAACAAGCCAGAAGATAAGAGTTCAGCTTAGCAATCTTCTCTAACAGAAGAAACACCTGTTTTTTCTTGGCAGATTCAGCCGAAAGAAAAGAGAAGGCATGAGCCGTATAAACTACCTTTGTTCCTGTAAAGAAAGCAGCGAATCTTCCTATCACTCCTCCCTTTGCACTATGACAATGCACCATGTCAGGTTTTTCCTTCTTGATGATTTTGATAGCCTGCATCACCGCCTTCATATCCTTTACAGGATTCAAGGCACGATACATATCAATGCTATACGTCTTTACCTGCTTACCATGTCGCATATAAGGCTTGCTGTTATCATCCGCACCATTAATGATGACGAACTCAAACTTATCACTAGCCAAAGCTACTGTATTGCGGACATAAGTATCTATGCCGCTTTTGAGGTTGCCAATATGAAGTATCTTCATGCTGCCACCCTCCTTTCTTCACTATAAAGGGTGACGTCATAACCGATAGATACCTGAATTACATTATCAATGTTAGTTTTTAGGAGGACAAGATTTGCCCCCCCATATCTCAGATTATAAACCATATTATATTGATTTTGCAAGTATTTAATTCTATTTTCTATGAAGAATTCTTCCAGGAATAAAGCTCTGGATTTCTCCTCCATAGATGTTCTTAATTCTTTGTCATTTACGAGTTGGATAATCTTATCAGCGTAGGTATCTGCATCCAAAGGCAAGAGATAACCATTCTCGCCATTTCTTACGCAATCCTTATTTCCAACTACATCACTGGCTATAATCGCCTTACCATTCGCCATAGCTTCAATGATAGCCAAAGGCAAACCTTCATAAAGAGCTGTAGATATATAGAACAGCGACTTACGCACAAACTCTTGGCAGTCTGCATGATTTATCCAAGGTTCCAGGCGAATGGAATCTTCCAATCCTAACTCATGCATTTTGGATTTCATTGCATCCAATTCTGGAGAATGATAGCCAACACCAAGCAAGATAAATTTGAGATTACAACCTCTATCCTTCACCTTCTTGATGACATCAAGTAAAAACAAAGGATTCTTCTGGTAGCATGGTCGCCCGATATAGCAAGCATAAGGCTCAGATATATCAACCATTTTTCCCCTTTCAAGAGATGAATCTGGCACGGCATTGTGCCAAACCAATGCATGCTCTTCAGAATAGCCAACCTCCTTGATTGCCATTTCCTGTTCGGACTCCGAACAAGCTAATACGTATGTCTTGAAACGAGTCAATCGTTCTATAGTCATAAACACCCATCGTTTCAGCCTCGAAGGAGTACAGAGATAAGAGAAAGCATGAGGCGTATAGAAAGTCTTCACACCTGTAATCCATCCCGCAGTTCTTCCAATGATGCCACCTTTTGCACTATGGCAATGAATCACATCCGGCTTTTCCTTCCTTATAATCTTGACCGCTTCTATCAAAGCCTTCAAATCATTCAAAGAATTGAGCGAGCGGAACAATGATATAGGATATTCCTTTACCTCAATACCATTTCTGATGACTGGCTGATGCTTATCATCCTTACCACAGACAATGACATACTCATTATCTTCCACATTATTATATATAATAGAGTTTCGGATATAAATATCCAATCCTCCTATCATCTGACCTATATGTAATATCTTCATAACTAATTATTCCATTTTTTAGAGTTAAAATTAGCATTTGGAAACATTCTCTCTGTCTCTTTTAGTAGCGAAAGCAACTATTAACGGAGTTAAGAAGCAATGATAAGCAGTATCATATTCTTTTTTGAATTGCATTACATCTTCCATAGATAGCAATTCGTTTACCTGTTCTCCTTCTGCAAAAATAGACTTTACTCCATTCTTATTGATTTCGTAGAAAGCAAGTGCTGTCTTTATAACATTTTGCTGACGTTCAATATAGGGCATCCCCATCAAAGCCTCAACATCCCTTACAGAAGAAACAGAACCATAAGAAACAAACTCGGACACATAATACACTGATTCTATATTCTCGCTTATAACCTTTAATGCTATTTCATTAATCTTACGGTAAAACGTAGTTCTAAGAGATGCATCAAACGAAACTATAGCCACAGTGTCATCAGCATACTTAACAAAGAACGTTGGCGCAATATGTCTTTCTTGTTTCAAATATATCTGAGAATGTATCGATACGAAAAAAGCAAAATCCTCATTTACTTGCCTCTGAATTCCTAAATTCTCATATATTTTTTCTATTGGCATCTTGCAATAAGGAATATTTGACTCTAAAACCTCTCCTCCAATAAACTGGTGTTTTTTAGTCAGATAACAATAATCTCGTACAAAAGTAAAGTTGTTGTTTCTTATGGAATTAGCCAAATCAATATTCTTATTCAGCAAAGCTGCGCACGTTTCATCGGAAACCTTTAAATCCTCATACATCGCTACCATAAAAGCCATCATCATCTTTATAGCTTTCATCGACAATACAAAGACATCTACAGTTTTGTCTTTTTCTGTAAAGAAATACATCACAGAGAAATTAACCTCTACTGGATTCTGTTTTTCCAAATCGGCTACTAAGTCATTTTGAAGTTTTTCAAACGGCTCATCAAACTCTATAGTATATTCTTTCTCCAAGATGATTTCCGATGAGGTAGCCGAATATGCCATCACTAATAAATGTTTATGTAGATTGAATGGTTGCTCATGAACAGAATCATTTCGTTTTTTATTCATCCAACCAGAAACAGACTCATCTTTCAGCAAATAATCTTTCAAATTTTTCTGATACACAGGATTACTATTTCCACCTAATGACTTTTGTAAGGCAAATGTAGAACTTCTGTACTCAGTAAAGAAGCCATCTAAATCTGAGATATTATCATTGAAGTCATTAGATACTGAAAAATTATTCAAATGCCTTAGTGCACTATAAACTTTTTGAAGAAACGGAAGTAATGTTTTATCATTTTTCTCCATAATTGCTATTTTTACACGATGCTAATATGCTAAATCAAACACTAGGATATATCAGCAAAGAACTCTTTAGTTTGAAGCCTTTTAATTTCTTGCTCCCTATATTGAAACCAATCACGTAAAGCATCGTTCTTTTCCAGTTTTTCATCAGAAGTACAAAAGATATTCAATTGATTATTCTGAAACAACATGGAAGTCCTACCATGATTCATTTTGTGAAGAGTACGCATAATTTCCATTCTTGAAGTTTCATTATAAGTAAAAATCGTAATCGTTCGCTTTTCACATGGTTCCAAGTTCTCCTCACATTGATGCTTAAAGAATTTCTGAAAGTAGTGATAATCGTTGTCGCCAAGAGAATGGCCGAAGAACACTACCTCGTCTGCGTCTCTCAAATCAAACCCTACAGGATGACTTGAATAATAGGGATTAAAGCTTTTCCTCATGAAATCGTATGATCCATCCACGGTATCTACTTCGTCATTTATACCCAATATAGCTGAGTTATCAGACAAACAACCATGTACATACTCTATATTAGACAATTCAGGAAGTTCAAACTGTCTTGTAACTCTATTCAAATCAGTATAGTTAAAAGAATAAATCTTACTAAAAGCAGAGTCTTGACAAACTAAAGAAAAGACTTTAGCAGCTAACGTATCTGTCTTTACGTTTTTTCTTTGAACAGACTGTAGGTACGAAATCATTGAGGCAACTATAATTTTAAAATCTTGGGCATCTTCTTGCGCTGTCGCAGGTATTAATGCTCTATAAGATGAAACTGTATTGCCAATCTTTTGAACATAATTAGCAAGTTCACCCTCTAAATCAAACCATTTCTCTATATGAGATTTTTGGCTTAAGTATCTATACAACTGGCTTTTCAAGTTCTTGGGCCAAAATTCGCTTTTAGCAAAATCTGAATACCTCGTATTTCTACCTAAATCAAGATCAAAGCCGTTACCGATAATCAGCAAACGCTTCGGTATTTTATTTTTTTCCATATTCTTCATATTAAATATGCATTACTAGATTCTACATTTTAGACAGCAAGTCCAACTAAACATCAGCTGTCCTATATTTTTCCACTCTTCTTGTTGAGCCGGAGTCAATTCGTGCGGAGTTATAGAATAAAGAGAATCTATCATTTTGGGGTTGTATTTTTTTATCTCTTTTACATAATTGATATCCCCAATAGTCAAAGACAATAGGTTCTTTCCAAATCCTTTCTTTATAGGTTCCTTTCCTTTGATTTCTTGATCATAATTTTTCTTATTCTGGCATCTTTGCCATATAGAGTTGTATTCTGTGAAAATAGAGGTATCACCCAACATTTCCTTCCAATATTTGTAGACTTCACGATGCCACAACTCACTCAAGCACAATCCTATTTTCATGTCGAAAAAGGAAGAATCATACTTAAAAATTTCCCAAAAGCCATTTTTATCTCCAAATTGCTCAACTAACTTGCGAGGAATCAAATTTTCAATTTCCCTCACTTTGTTCATGACATAAAGGCGGCAATTAAACGGATTAAACGTTTCTATTGAATTCATCATATTTTGTGCCGTTTCGCCAAAAGTCGTATCATCATTCCACTTTTTATCACTATCAGCGATAGTAAGGCAAAAGTGCTGTTTCCGTTTTATTTCCATTTGCAGGACTTTGTCTATTGTCACTCCACCTCCCATTAAAGGATAGAAATTAAAAGCAATATCAGAGTTTTTGGCATTACTCCGTAGAATATAGTTATTAGCATAATAATAAGCAAGATAAGTAAAGAAAGTCGAATCGGCTAAATTTTCCGTCAACACATACGTTTCTACCCATGGTTCAAATTCAGAATTCTTATAAGGAATTACCCATATTATGCCTTCTTCATCATCAGCTTTAGGCTCATAAGAAATCACGCATTTTATAGACAATTGGGCTATTACTGTATTATACTTATACCTATAACTATTGTAACGGTATAATGCGCCAAAGTTTCCTTTTCCCATCATTGCCGTCAATTCTTTACACAAATCTGTATTTGTCAACAAACATGGAACAGACACTATATGTTTTCCCTGCTTAGCACACAATGCCATCAAAAGGAGTAGATCTAAAGAATCATTTATTTCGAGTTCTTTTTTTCTGATGGCATCTCTAATGACATCCTCTTTGATTTCAATATACATTGTCTGAGAAAAAGCCAAACGGCCAATTAGTTAAATATCCTTCGTCGTTAAAAGATGAAGAAATCACATCTGTATCAAATCCTTCCTCCTTTGCATTGAAAAGCATAACATTTACATCATCAGTTTTTAAGTAAGAGTTGTCATCCATTATCTTGATACCAAGTCGATTAACAATCACTTCACTATGAGTTTCAACTATGATGCGTACATCCTTCTTTTCCTTATGACATATAGCTATAACCTTATCCAACATATCGACAAACAAGCCCTGAAAACGAGGATGAAGATGGAGTTCCGGTTGCTCTATAGCTATTATATGCGATTTGCAGAAATCATCCTTCTCATCAGTACCAACGCAATCCATCATAATAGCCTTCCAAAGTATCGTCAATATAGGAAGGATTTGTGTATATCCAAATCCCACATCTATTAAGTTTCTCTCTTCCTTGTCTTTCTCCTTGACTAACAGCTCCACATGACCTTCACCTGATGATCTTAGCTTTAGCTCAAACTTAAATATTGGTAACAACCAATGCTCATTGAAATTTTTAAAAGCATCCGCAGAAAGACCATTAAAGAACATCGGCAAATTACCTCCATCGGCATCAATACTATCCACAGCATAGTTATTATATCTATAATACCTTTGCACTATTGCTCGCAAAGGCATTACATACGTCATTTTCTTGCACAAATGGAGCATATAAAAATTAAGAGAATCTAAGAATGTATTTATTGAAAAATACATTGCCATATTAGACATCGTTTCTATATCAGCTTCGCTTAATTTACCATTTCCTTGCCTACTTATATATTTTTTCAAAAGAGACTTATCAAAGCTATAGCGATACCTCGGTGTAAAGAATATATGACGTTCATCTTTTGCAGAAACCTTTTTTATGATATCCTGCATTCTTTTAAATATTTTAAAAGAACGTTCGTCGTCAAATCCTTCTTTGTTGGGCATAAATGCAATTTTAGGAAAAAGAGAATTTGTTAATCCCCATTTTATTACGTCACCAATTTCAAGAGACCTTATACCATTAATAATAATATAAGCTGACCTATCAGAATTAAAATTCAGTTCAAAAACATTGCCATCAAAGGAGATAATCATTTTTTGAAGAATATCATATTCCCGTTCTGGATCATCTTTACCAATTTCTAGGTGCAAATGAACATCAGAAACTTGACCTCTGAACATTTTGAAGTCTGTATAGATAGGAAGAGTCTTAATATCAAAGTCAACCTCTATAGGTTTATCCTTGTCTTTTACTACATTATCAAAGTCATTGAAATCTATCAATGGTCCCTGCCACAAGAAGAAACCTCTTACAAATTCGGACACACTTTGCTTAATTAAGCCAAAAAACTTCAAGAAAGAACTCTTTCCACTACTATTAGCACCAACTAACACCGTTATAGGTTTAATATCAATTATGCCAGTATCATCAAAACAACGATAGTTTCTTATTCTTATATTATCCATAATAAATTACTTTTTATTTAACATGAAAAACATCTGTCTTTCTCCTATTCTATTTGAAACTATTCGTTAAAGCATTAAAATCATGAATCAACATACTTCTTATACCATCTCTTTCATGATTTCTCACACCACAATCCCAGGCATTTTTCCCGTATTGCTCTATCAATTCAGGATGAGTGAACAGATTAAGCAAAATGCCTTTAGCCTTATCCAAGTCATACACAACAATACCAGCCTTGTTATCTTCTATATAAGATAAGGTTGCAGTCTTTAAGCCTAATCCAAGAATACATCTGGCATTATAGAGATAATCAACCAATTTTGTTGAGAAAGACAAACGATAGAAAGAAGCATCGCGCTTATTCAACGGCTCAACATGTATTAGAATATCTGCAGCTTGTTGAGTAGCCATGACATCCTCTTGTGGCACAGCCTTGTTTAACCTGGCCGTCCCTTCTATGTTTAAAGCACCAATTATATCTGCAGATAATGGAGACAGAGTATAGACGTCCAGAAAGGCTGTCTGCCCATTTTCCGCATTAATTTCATGTATGATATTGGCAAGTTTTGCAAGAGCTTGCCATCTCCCAGCTCCTATATTTCCCATAAAAACCAGATGATATGGCTTTTGAGGAACTTTAAGAGAAGGTTCTCCTACAAAATCGTAACTTTTATATAAGATCTTGCAATCCTTCTTAAAATACTGTCCATACTCATTTTGCATTTCTTTAGTGATGGTATACATCATTGATGAACGATTCACACATTTACGTATATAATGGCGATTATACCATTTTCTTAGCATAAAGAGAGGATTCCAGGAAAAATGATTCCAAGAATACACATCATCCCAAGAATACAAGACCAAAGGTATATCGTATCGCTTCTGAAAATCAACCATCATACGATTTATATTGCTCATATAGGTAAGAGTTCCAAAAATCATATCCGGTTTGAAATCATCAACAAATTGATAAAGTTCCTTTGTCTTCCATTTGCCCAAAAACCAAATCAAATCTCTCAAGACAAAAAACAACTCCCATCTCAACAGCTTTGCTTTATTCATTGCCTTAGAGGTAAGAGACAAGTCTTTCGTATTATTTGATGCATCCATTACAAAAGAACGTCCAGTCTTGATAGAAGGTTTAAATATATGTTTAACTAAACGTCCTTCGGTAATCTGAAAGTATTCTTTTACCTTTTTATTATATGGTTCCCCATCACGGCAATAAATATGTGCGATTTCAAATTCATCAATATCACCAAATAAATTACTATAAGAATTGCCTATATTGTTGTCTTCTCTCCATGGCATGGAGGTAATTAGCAATATTTTTATTTTTTTCATTTGCGTATTCTATTTATCAATTGATTACGTTTAGATGAAGCCGTAGCTAAAAATAAAGAGATCTTCTCCTTTACTGAATCTTCTGTATCCAACATATATTTAAACTTCTCTATCAAAGATTCTGCATTGACCTTATCTATCTGCAAATAATAATCACTCAATCCCATATCTTCCATAATGCCTTCTCCTTTATTACCGACATAAGTAATGGCAACGCCAGGGACCATATTAGCCATTGAGAAAATCATTGAATGAAAACGAGTTCCAACAATATAATCAAAATAACTATAAATGCGCTTCAGCTCATAACAGTTCAAGCTCCTATCTGCAAAATATGCATAATGTCCAGTTTCCATTCCATCAATAATATGCTTAATACAATAACTGTCATTCTCATGATCATTGATAGCATATACATGTTCTATAAAAACAGGGAAATAATGATGACTAAAAAGCCAACCAGCAAACATTCTCATTGATTTCACAAAATCATCATAAGCTTTAACAGGATCTTGAGCATGAGGAAAACGATGAGGACGTGCTGTTATTGCAACCATCTTGAAATTATCAGGCACATGGAGTTCATTCTTGAATTGCTCTTTATTGTTCACATCTGCATTAGGTAAAAAGAACCCAAAGTCAGGATATGCAGGAACATTAATACCTAAGTCTTTCTGGCACATTTTAGAAGAACGGATTTCTCTTGCAGTAACCAGCTTAGCTTTTCTAAAAGCTCTCTTTACTAAAGCTTTGACACCCCATCCCTCAAAAGGTCCAAACGAATTAGGACAGATATACACATCCTTACCCAAGGATTGTGCCAAGAAGATATGATAAAGTTGAAAATAAATGTAATAAAGAGCAGTTTTGCCTCCATAACTATGAACAAAACCTCCTCCTTTTACAAACACAGCATCGGCTTCTTTAAACAGTCGAAACGACCCTTTCTTTGACTTTGATAAAAATGGAAGAACCAACCCTCTGAGAGATGTCAAAAGCATCAAACTCCATGTAAGATCAAGCATAGAAACTGATCCCCATTTAAGAATTAACTTCCAATCCATAGCAATATTATCCTTACTCTTAAAGCGTTTGCTAGGATGTTCCAAGACAGGACTCATCACATTCAATCCATGTTTGAGAGATTGTTCAACTGGCTCTTTAGCCTCTGCCATAAAATAAAAATCACCATTATACCCAGCATCTTTAGCAAATCGCACTGTTTCCCAAACTAAAGCCTGGTCACCACGATTAAAATCAGAGCATGGAGGTATTACTAAATATTTACTCATTTTTTCTATTTTTTCAAAAACTGTGTATAAAATCTTGCATTTAAATATTAAGCAAAGCCATAAAACTATGACGTTTTATTATCAAAAACGGAAATTAGTCGTCTATATAACCCAATATACTTACCATACTGAATTTCCTTATTATAATCGCTATCCGCTTTCTTTCTGCAAGCAGTAGTATAATGCTCTTTTCCATTGCTCAGAATAGTTCTGAGGGCAGAAAGAAGACCATCCATGTCACCTTTATCTACAACTAATCCGGTTTCTGAGGTTACGACCTCTGCACTACCACCAGTATCAAAAGTTACTATTGGAGTCCCACATGCTAAAGCCTCAATATTAGTTGTAGGGAAATTATCTTCGAGAGTAGGATTAATAAAGACATCCGCCTCAGAATACAACCCAACAAGCTCATCTGGTGTTTTTGTATGCTGGATACCTATAATCTTATTTGTTTTAGGCAGCAAAGCTTCTTGCCCATTTTTCAATCCAACAAGTACTAAGACTTCATCATCATTGAGCAACGAAGGCAACCTCAAAAGATAATCTTTACCTTTCCTAGGAGAAAGACCTCCAGCAACTGCTAATATCATTTTTCGGTTGCCAATGCCATATTCCTCTCGCACCTTAGACTTACTAGGGGTGAACACAGACATATCAACACCATTGTTTATCACCACGCATGGTTTATCCTTCAGAAAGGACTGCTGCTGAAGATCACAGAGCCATTGCGAAGGAGAAACGAAGGTAATATTTAATGGAGCGAATAATTCCTTCTTCATTCTATAGTTCCAAGAAGAAGGATCTATTGGCGCAAAAGTCTTAGGATAATCTCTTAAGCTAGGACAATGATTGCACCCTGTTTTCCATTTATCACACCCCGAATAATCAAAGTAGGCACAATGACCAGTAAACGACCAGCAATCATGCATTGTCAATACACACGGAATATTCTTATCTGCTATATACCTTAATAGCATTCGAATATTCACATAATGATTGTGGATGTTATGCATGTGAATAATGTCAGGCTTGATCTCATCTATCCAAGACAGAAACCTTCTGGTCTCACGTTTATTGTTGAAGCCATGATGACCAGTAGCCTTTGTCCAAAGCTTACTGACAAAAAGTTCTCTATCAGATTCAATCTGATAAACAGTATCCTTTTCATCATCCTTAGGATCATAGCCAAAGCCAAATGCTACATAACTTTCTATCCCATTAGCCTCCATCACTTTCTTTAAATCGAAAGTGATACGCCCCGTGGATCCACCATTATAATAGCGGGTATTAATTTGAAGAATTCTCATTTATTCTACATTTTCTTATTATACCAATAAAATGTTTATTATGTAATAATGCCCCCTCATGATTCAAATGATAATCTGTATCATAAAATTTATCCTCTTCAAAGGAACACTCCTTAGGTGAGCACACATAAGGGAAGCCTGCTTTATTCAATCTTTCAGCAATTTCCTTGATTGCATTTACCGAACCATCAAAAGCTTTTTTGTTATAGGCAGCAGGATAAAGAATAACGGTCACACCTCGTTTCTTCAAAGTCCTTAATTGACCTATTAAACTTTCAAAAGCCGACTCATTAAAAGTCAACTTACTCTTATCCATAGCACGTCCACTCGGCAGACCATGTGTTCTATTATGAAACCAGTGCCACGTTACATCACCATACTCATTTATGGAAGATAACGTATATACCGGATCAGATTTCAATTTTGCCAATGCAAAAACGTTATACTCTATTTTTCTTCTAAGGTAAGCAGGAGTATTCTGGATAACCCCTACTATTTGTTTGAACGACATTTTTCCTGGATATTTACAATGGTAAAGGTAGAAAGCATCAGTCATCTCACTTTGACCATCATTCAAATTTCCATAGAACTGATCATATTCCGGACTAAACACCAAAACATCTCCTTTTTTGAGATATTGAGATGTATCATCCATGAAAAATTTCATACCTAATCCTGCATGAAGACCTGCATTGAAAACAGGCATCTTCAAACTGTCATTGAGTAATTTTGTGTCGTATCCAAAAGCAGCATTACTACCTCCTAATATGACAATAGTTGGTTTTCTTCTAGAATCTGCCAGCTTATCCATTTTAAACTTTTGCGCTCGTATATATCCATCTTTGTTATAAGGTAACACAAAACCTATAATGACTAATGATAGGACAAGGACTGCTATAAACTGTAACGATTTAAATAGATATTTTTTCATCGCTCATCAAAATTGAAAGTAAATAAATGTTTGACCTACAGAGTAGAACAGTATAGCCCATAAAGTAACAGCAATGTACCCCATGAAATTAACCATCCGATACCGAGAGGCAAAAGAAAGCACCACGTTACTTGTCTTATGTTTAATTTCCATAAAAGCTACAAACATAATAGCCATCATACACTCCAAAATCACAAACAACCTCTTCGGATTGATATTAGGCATACCATAATCTGATAAATCAAACAATCTTCTTATATAATCGAAAGCTACAGAAATATCTGGAGAGCGGAAAATTATCCAACCAATAGTTACAAGAACAAAAGTAAGCAAGATATTCAGCCACTCCATCAAAGTTATACATTTATCTAACTCATATTTTCCAAATCGTTTAGTTCTACCCAGCAAAAGCAATGGTACAAACAATAATGCATGATAGAATCCCCAGCAAATGAAGGTCCAGTTTGCCCCATGCCATAAACCACTTAACAAAAAGATGATAAAAGTATTTCGAATAGTCACAAACTTGGAGACCTTACTTCCTCCAAGAGGAATATATACATACTCCACAAACCATGTATTAAGGGAGATATGCCAGCGCTTCCAAAACTCAGCAATATCACGAGACAGATAAGGAAGATTGAAATTTTTCTTGGACTCTATACCAAAGAGTTTGCCTATTCCAACCGCCATATCGCTATAACCAGAGAAGTCACCATAGATTTGAAAAGAATACAACACGGCACAAATAAGTAAGGCAGAAGAATTATAACCACCAATATCTCCATATATAGAATTAACTATATTGCATGCCGTATCGGCAATCACAACCTTCTTGAATAACCCCCATATAATCATTTTTGAGCCAGCAATAGCTTGATTATAGTTAAAGCAACGAGGCTGCAAGAACTGTGGATAAAGATCACGAGCCTTCTCTATAGGACCTGCCAGAAGTTGTGGGAAGAACATTAAATAACAAAGCACCGAGAGAAAATTATGCCCCCCCACAATTTTATTCTTATACAAATCTACGGAGTAACTAATCGCCTTAAATGTGTAAAACGAGATACCTACAGGAAGAATCAACTGTAATGTAGGCATATCCAACGCCACGCCAATACTTCTAAAAGCATTATTAAAACTATCTATGAAGAAGTTATAATACTTGAAGAATCCCAATATCGCCAGATTAATGACAATATTAACTATGATGTAACCCTTTCTTCCTCGATTCTGCCTACTACTAAGCAAAGCTCGACCTGTAATATATGTCAATATGGCAGTAAAACCAATCAAGAAGATAAATCTCCAATCCACCCATGCATAAAACACACCACTTGCCAAAACGAGAATCGCATTCTGCAATTTACCGTTCTGTCGAGCAAGCCAATAAACAGCAAATACAATTGGGAAGAAGACAACAAATTCTAAAGAATTAAATAACATAATAATATCTATAACTTTTTATACAACTTAAAACAATTCTATTTGTCTAGTTGAAAAATAATCTCTAACCAAACTTTAGAACACAAATATATTAATGTCGGATAAAAAACTGCCATATATAGTGATAAACACTAAAATCGTAAGGCATACATAACAGCATAGGATATGGCATGAATAACAAATAAACCAAGTGATTAGAAATTTGCAAATATGATTTCATACCATAAATTTCCAAGAAATATCTAATTATATGTAAAGATACAAACAATCTATAAAATTTCTCAGGCAATTCGTAATTTTTTATACTTTCTATAAAAAAACATAAGAAAAAGAACAAAGCAGCAATTCTACCCCATCGGTACTCAAGCGTCGTAAAACCACTACCAACTGCCCATAACAACAACATACACCAAAAAGAAGGAAATAATTTGTATTCAAATACTTTATGATAATATAAGAACAATGCTATTAAAGACAAAGGAAGCCAAGTTGAATGTTTTATCCAATATGAAATGTAAAAGTTTAAATTCTGATCTTCAAGTACATCCATATAACCAGTATCAGAATATTGATCTACCTTATCTGCAGGAAAATATTCATACATATATGGCATCATCTGGTTTACAAAGGTTACAGATAGTAAACATAATGATAAAACTATAATTAAAGTGTTATATTTTCCCAGTTTGATTTTTGTTATAAACGAAAATAGAAGCACTATAATTTGCACAACTATAGCAAAATGAATCATTGAAACTACAGCCAATGGGATAACGGCTTTCTTGAAATTATTTTGATACAACAACAAATAATTACAATAGGTCAACCATGAAACTGCGGTGAAGTAGCGTAACCCACACATTGTATTAACAAAAGGGAATAAAAGCAAAAATATAATAAACAGCTTTTTTTGATTCTCTAAAGATTCCTCTTTTGCTACCTGATAATACATACACCAGAAGGGAAATGCAGAGAATAATACTGTTACAAATATTACGTAATGAAACTTTAATCCTAATGATAATATTGCATACTCTAAATAAACTAAATATAAATCATTATGCGAACTATTATAACTCCAAAATAGACCAGTCTGAAATGTTGTCCATGCCCAATGTCCGTGATTAGCTGCATCATAGGTAGGAACTATTAAAAACGCCAATATTGCAAAAAACAAACAAAGAGTTATAATCCCTGTTTTTTCGCATCTTCTAGCACGACCAAGCACCTCTGGTAACGAATATAATGGAATTAATAAAAATCCAAGAAGAAATACCCAATCAATTTTTCGTGTATCATCCATACAATTAATACTTTAATTTAAAGCAAATGTCGGCCTTAAGTCTATGCAGAATTTGTTTCATCCTGCTAGGTGTCTTACCTTCTATTAAAGACATGATAGGTCTATGACAAACAGATAGGTTATTATAATGTACATATACATTTAACAATCTTTCACTAATGAAACCATAAATTCTTGCTTGATAGGAATCATAATTGGAGATATCAATATGAAGCTCTGCTTCTTCTAAAATTTTAAACAACCACTCACAATAAGCATCAAACATTTCTTTTTTACAAATCATCATATTACAGCAACTATACTTATTGTTCATATGCATAACTGTATTAAATGATTCTATATATTCTGGATACAATTTAATTATTGCTTTTTCTATCTCATACATATCTGCTCTTGAATGTGCTATAGCATATGCATCCCACAAAGAATCACATAAATAAGAGTCTCCAGGAAGTATAATATTATATTTATTCAAAATCTTCATTATAATACCCGGTTCTGCAGGTGGTACATCACTCACACTAAACATAGGTTCTTTATTATCATTTTTTGTTGAAGATAAATCAAAATATCTACGATAATGACAAATGCCGATAACATCAACATCTTTAAGATTTTTCCAAGCCCAGTATAATCCTGTTAATTCACAATAGCTCTGATTCTTAAAACTAATATTATCTCCTGTATTATCCCCAATAATTCCCAGATCCAAGTCTTCGTGTAAAGCTTTACCAACATGTATACTCAGATAAGGAGATTTATCCGGTATTATATCTTTTTTATGGCAACACACCAAAATTTTAATATTCATTGTATTACAATATTATATAAACGATTCTATTTTATATTATCAAACATACTCAACACCTTTCCTACAATAGGAGCCATATCATAGTACTTATATTCTGCTAGTCTTCCTCCAAAAATCACTTTTTCCTCTTTATCTGCCAATGCTTTATACTGAGCATACAACTCAGAGTTAACCTTATCATTCACAGGATAATATGGTTCCATACCTTCCTTCCATTCGGTTGAAAATTCTTTTGAAATAACCGTCTTAGGGGAATTATATACCTCCTGACCAAACATCTCAAAATGCTTATGTTCAATAACACGGGTGTAAGGAACCTCGCGCTCGGTATAATTAACAACAGCATTACCTTGATAATTTGGACTATCAATAACCTCTGTCTCAAAGCATACAGTACGATAGTTGAGCTTACCATATTGATAATTATAGAATTCATCTATCTTGCCCGTAAAAACAATCTTTTCAGCTATACCCTCCCAATAAGAGCGATTCTCGAAGAAATCTACATTAGTTTTGGTCTCGACTCCTTCCAGCAAACCATCGATCAACTTATTATAACCACCAATAGGAATACCCTGATACTTATCATTGAAGTAGTTATTATCAAAGATGAGTCGAACAGGCAAACGCTTGATAATGAAGGGAGGAAGTTCTGTACATTTTCTCCCCCACTGCTTCTCTGTATAGCCCTTAATAAGTTTATCGTAGATATCCTTACCAATCAATACCTGAGCCTGCTCCTCCAAGTTGCGAGGTTCTGTTACACCATCTGCGTTCATGCGAGCAACAGCTTCCGCTTTCTGCTCGTCTATCTTAGCCTGAGCCTCCTGAGGCGTAATTACACCCCACATCTGATAGAAGGTGTTCATATTGAAAGGCAAATTGTAAAGTTTGCCCTTGTAGTTTGCAACTGGCGAATTTGTATAGCGATTAAACTCAACGATTGAATTGACAAAATCCCATACCTTCTTATCTGAGGTATGGAAAATATGTGCACCATACTTATGTACGTTGATACCTTCAATATTCTCACAATAGATGTTACCACCTAAATGAGAACGCTTATCAATAACTAAACACTTCTTACCTTGCGTGTGGGCAAGAAAGGCAAATACGGCTCCAAAAAGACCAGAGCCAACAATAAGATAGTCATATTGTTTTATCATAATCATACAATTTTTTTAACTATTGGTATACGTTTTAAAAACAAAACTGATAATATGCAAATCAAATACATCAGTATAAAAATAACAATAATATTGTCTTTTAAAAGATCTATACGACTAAAAACTTTAAAAAACATATTTTGAATCAAATAAACACCTAGCGATAAAGAACTCATCACAGCTACGTGCGAAGGCTTTACATTAACTTTTTCTATAAGTTTATTCCATTCCGTATATCTGAAAAAGATAAAAACAGAATATGCTAATAATGTGCAAGGAAGATTCGTATATGTAATAAAGTATTTATAATGTGAAGGTAAATACATAGACAGCAATGCTGTACCTAAAAAAATAACTATAGCAGAAAGCCATCCAAGTCTGTATATTCTTATTCTAGAATTATAACAAATATCGTAATTGCCGAAATAATATCCCGCAATGGCATATACAACAAATCTAGATCCAAATATGAATATATCCTGAATACTAGATCTTACCGAAAAATCAGAATTTAATGGAGATATCACACAAAGAATTAAAGATATAATTATATATAGCTTCAATATAATTCTCTTTGAATTAAGTGTAAATACCGCTAAAAATGGAATAGATAGATAAAGACAAACCAGCGGAACAAAAAACCACATATGCCCATTATAGTCAAATGAGCAAAATCTAGCAATCATAACATCAGCAGATTCAAATGCTAAGCCATTCTTGTATTGTTGGGCAAGTTCCACAACCATATATAAGATATTCCAAGTGATTACAGGTATTAAAAGTCGTTTAAGCCTTTTGAAAAAGAATATTTTTACCCCCCCCCAGATCTTCCGAGCCTGTTTCCATAGAACAGAATAGAGAACGTCTTATCAACGTAAATCCAGAGAGCATAAAGAAAACATCTACAGCCCATATAAAGAAACTGTGGGTAAATAAACCAATAACCCAATTAAACGAAATATCCCCTCTAAAATGATGGATTTCTGCATTCGTCGAATGTAAGAGTAACACGCTCATACATGCAAAAACATTGAGTACATCTATCCATAATATTCTATTTTGTTTCTTCATCATTGCTCAATCTCCTTCTTTAAAAACTCCATAGATTCTTTAATTTCTTTGTCAATAACAGGATTCAAACGTTGATAGTTAACAGTCTTTTTCCATTCATCTCCTCCATCGTCTTGATAATTTTTATACAGTATATCATAACGTGAAAGAAGATCATACATACGAGTATTCTGAGAACCAGTTTCTGAATCCGAATTTTTCATAACATGCACAAATTCTTTCTGAAATTTTAAAGCAAAAACTGTGGCATGAAAAGAATCCATACATATATAAGAAGCATGTTTCAGCAAATATACCCACTCATAAGGTCCACCATCCTTATATGTAAAACCATTACCATAAGTCAAGTTACGTTTACAACAGTCTAACGTTATCACTTCATCTATACCAGTAAAACGCTTTACATCTTGTACCATACGTTCATATACATCCGATCGTTTAGCCCCAACAAAATAACAAAATATGTACTTTTGAGGAACCTCAAACTCAATATGAGCATGTTTACCAAACTGTTCCCATTCGGTTGCCGTAAGTAGATAAGTCGGATCAACAACTAACTTAACATCGGTTCGACGTAACAACAGATTCAATAATTCTACAGAGCGTTGTTCCCTTACTGCAATGTGAGCAAATTTCTCTAGTGCCGTTTTCATACGTCCCTTAATCGACGGATGTATTTCTTGCTGGGATATACTAGAAGAATACGCTATACATTTTGTTCCATCATTTACGAACTCTAAGAACATCATAGGATTATAACCTCCACAAAATGGATTCCAAATCTGGTCACTACCCGTGATAAATATATCCGCATCTGCAACAACATCAGAATAATCCTTGTGCGTATACAATCTGCGCATTTTGAAATTACCATCTAAAAAGGTAAAATCATAAACTTTTCTTTTTTGCAAATTTCCATAATACCACTTTTTTGCAAAGTATTGATAACCAGGAAACTTACTCAGAAACTCTAGTAAAGGATGATTAGGAAGTTCCAATATACGAGGTGAAGAATTTATGACTATAGCATTCTTATCAATAGGTTTTGCTTTGCTTCTGTATCTCTTGAGTTGCTCTTGTGAAAGAAAACTTTTCGCAATTCGTTTAATCAACATTAATATAAGTTTCTTCATTGGAACAGGTGGTTCTTCCCGTCTGTTATAGATAAACTCAACATCATGTCCCATTTTGCGCAAAACAAAATTTAGAGCATAGCTTTGCAGACATGTACCAAAGTTTGGATGAGGAGCAAATGTTACTAATTTAACTTTCATGATTCTATATTATTGCTTAAATATTCTATTGTTTTTTTTAACTGCTCTTTAATTTCAGACTCTGCTTTATTTCTTTTAGAAGAAAGCAAAATGTTAAAAACCAAGCTATATAACTTATTTATAAACTTATTAGTTGAACCATTCATAAATAAAATCTTACGAAACGGATCAGGTACTTTTAGAAGTTTACAGACTTTATCGTAACCTTTAAAGGCGTAACGATTAGTCGGCATAAATAAATTCTGATTAAGAGGTAATACATCTTTCCAAGAAGCATTTACCAAATAAAGAGCTCGACTTTGTTCTATCATCCATTTCCCTTTGAAAGAATTGGGCATAATAATGGATGTTCCCATATAATTACCATATTTGAAGTACTCCTTAGATTTTTCAAATCCCCAAAAATCGCCTATAGTTAAATCACTAACTCTTTTTAATGTAGCATATTTACACTTATAACAGTTTTTTCTCGAAAAAGAAAAAGAAAGATAAGATCTAAATAGAAAATCTTCTACTGGATTTGTGAGATATTTCAATCTACCATCAGATAATTCATAAACAACACGATTGTTTTTTCCATAAATCCATCCAGAGTTTTTCTTTGTTCGATAAGCTACAATTCTTTTAGCATTATTATACTTTATGCCTAACCTATGCAGTTCATTGGTTGGTACACCATGACAAATAACTTCTATAGTATATAAATTATCTGTCAAATCAACTCTTTTACCCAAATATGTATATAAAGCAGCAACTTGACATGGAACTCCGGAAAACAAAACTCTAGCTCCTTCTCTTAATCTTTTTTGCACCAGTTTAAAAATACCGCAAGTAACACTCTGCTGATATTTAGAATTTTGCAACTTATATATTTCAGCCTTGTCTGATATTTCAATATGTTTTACAGAAGAATCTTCTTGAAGAGAAGCACCATAAACATAAGTATTCCCTTCTGCTAACATATCACACGCTATTTGAGCAAAGATGCCCCCAGTAGCACTCCTTTGCAAAAGAGCTTCATCCAAAGACCATCCTGCTAAAGGGCTTACATTTTTCAAGTCATTTCTAACCAATAAATGCTGATTTAAAATATGACAATGCTTCTCGCAGAGTTTACATTCTACACATTTATCTTCATCAATGGCTATATTATAATATCCATTTTTATCTTCAAACAAACTGATGGCACCATGTTTACATGTATCAATACATGCGCCACAAGCTGTACAATTATCTATTGATGGAAGTGTCGGCATATTTCTTTTTCTTTAAAACTTTGTTTTTAATTAATTCTATTATTAACTTTCGTTCATTTGACTTTAATCCAATTATATATATCAATATAGGCAATTCTATTATTGTCATAGTTATAACTAGAACGAGTCTCAATAAATTATTCTCCATATAATAACAAAGGATTGAAGGAAATGCTAATCCCAATGTTAGAACAGGAATAATTCGTATCAAAACATACCTAAAATAATGCTTGTAGGTAATATTCAAAATTCCTCTCATAAGTCTAATTCTAACGAATAGATTTGTAAAAAACACTATAAAATGAACTACATAAGCAATGTATGCAGGAAATCCCATCGCAAAACAGACATATACTATTGGAAAAATCATCATGTTGTACCCACCTACAACAAGTTGGTATTTTTTTACCTTACCAGAAGCAGCATTAGCCGTTATGATTGGTAAAGAAAGAACATCTGCCATTATTATGGCAACGGTCCATCTTACAAAAGCTGGTGCATTATCAGGAAACACATTGAGCCAAATTTTAAGAATGTAGTCGATTTCTAACAGAAAAGGTATTGCAACAAAAAGGACTAGAAAAAATGAATACTTAGCACCTTGATAAACTAATTTTAATGTATAATCATATTCACCTGCTGCAAAAGTTTTTGTTATCTGCGGATTTAATGCAATCATAAAGTTATTGACCAACTGCCTTATCGCACCATCCAATTGTGTAGCAATACCTCGAGCAGCATTTGCAGTAACCCCAAAAAACAAATTTGTTATAATATTAACACCCTGTGTAAGAAGTATCTGAGCACTACATCCAACAAAAGACCATCCTGCAAAACTGAACATTTCATTAAGTAGTTTACTGTCAAAATGAAAATGATAGTCACACTCAAAGAAATGTTTTTTACAATATTTTCCATAAGTAAACCTTACCAGAACAGAAACCAGACACATCAATAATGCATAAAACACCAACTTATCTATAGGAGATATTAGAATTAAATATGCTACTGTCAACTTGCATATTGCTTCTAATATACTAATATAAGCAAAGGCTGACATTTTTTCGTGTGCAATTATAGCTGCATTATACGGGACACTAATCAAATTAATGACAAAAGTAATTATTGAGAATTGCAAAACCCAATTTGCAGCAGTCATTCTATCCGCAGGAATTGCCATTTTGGAATTCAAGAACCAAACTCCTACGGACTCTATCAACAAAACAATTACTAGAGATAATATCAATTGTATTGTAACTGATGCCGAGAAAATTCGATTTAGTTTACTAAGGTCACCCTTACCTAGTTCGAATGTTATAAAACGACTAATTGAAGCAGACAAAGATCCCGATATTACGGAGAACATTGCCACAACACCTCCTACCACATTATAAATACCGAAGTCATCTACTCCTAACGCATTCAATATAACGCGACTTGTGTATAACGAAACCGCCATCATAAAGAGCATTCGGAAGAAAAGAAGAAGCGTATTCTTCGCTATTCGTTTGTTATTATTTGATTGAAGTGACATAATAATAGTTTATTAACATAAAATTGATATGGTTTTCTGTTTTTACTCTTCAATAATCTTTGGTTTTACAAATACTACTTCTCGTTCATCATCCTTATTCTCCACGTCAATAACTTCGACTACATCTTCATATTCAGGTGAAACATTGATTGTTAGTGTTCCATCTTCACTATAATCTTCACACAAAAATTGCCAAAATAGCGGAAATGATTCGACACCTTGTTTCGGAATTATAGAAATGGAGAAACAACGTTCATCTTTCTGAACAAATACAGAATCCAAAGGCTTGTATTCTACACCATTTGTATACTTTTGATAAACTTCTCTCTTACGTGCTCTCTCTGCATTGATGGTTGCTACAGCATTTTGATCATGAAATACAGAAGGTTGCATATAAGAAAACCTATCACTTATTTTGTCTATATCTTCATCTCTAAAACAAACGGTCATTTTGGGTGATTTAATGACAGTATTGCCTACATTCACTATCTTTATAGATATCTTGCACCAACACTTGTTTACCTTAGTTTTTGGATTGAGAACATCTTGTATAGAAGACACATTAAGTGTATTGGCATATAACTGTTGAAGTAATTCCCCATTGATACCAAATTGATTTTGTTCTGGTTTCTTATAATTGTATTTCTTGGTCACTCTGAGATAGAGAGGATTTATAATGCAACTCTCCGTCTCATTTTGAAAAACAACTTTTACATCTGTAGCTTCCTTGAATTGGCAATTATTCAAATACCAATTATATACTGTTCGTTCACGTTCCAATAGATCGACAATATCTTCCCAGGAGAAAACATCAACATGAAACAGTCCTTGTCCAATGCATTCCATATCTTTCTGTCGGATGTATCGCTCTATAACTGCATCCTTATTTGCCGTAGTTGCAAAAATAAATCTTTTAAGTTTTGGAGAGAATGTTTTTGCCTTATCTATTTCATTGTCAATTTCTACCTCGGTCAGCTGAGCTTTGGTATAATCATCCTTGCCTTTACACTGAATACCACAATAGCCAACATATTTTTCCACATAAGCATATATGTCAACGCCATGTTGGGCTTGACCTTGTCTGCCATGTTGCTTAATGCTATCGGAGCAGTTCCAGATTTCTCCCCATAAAAGTTTACATAACTTCTCAAAATCTTGCCAATTCTTTGGCTTCATTATCTGTGTTGGTGCTATCATCGTGTCTTATACATTTATTGGTAAATCAACGTTAGAACGTAACTACTGATTTTCAGCAGTTAGCAAATCCAACATTTTTCAAAAAAACATATTATTAATTGGTATTGCCAAAGCTACCATTTAGGCAGCCTTGACATTCACCTTTTTGTTCGAGTTATAATTACATGGGATTAGGGACATGATAAAATTTTCGAAAACCTACTCGTCCTTCCTTACCGTTAAAGAAGGAGTCCTTCTAAAATCATCCCGTCCTTCTTTACCATTAAAGAAGTCATCTTTTCGAATCCCTCCGTCTCCCTTTAGCCAAAGGGAGCTCCACCTTTCTCACCAAGCCTCTCTTTCCTCAGGAACGAGAGGATGTAACCGCCCTCCGGTGCTCGGAACCGCTACGCTCTAAGGTTGGCGGACCATCAAAGGTCTACGCCAGGTTTTGCGGGATGGGACCGCCTGGGGTGGGCTGATTACAACTCCCTATTCTTATACAAATCAACATTGATATAGAATGGAGTATTACTGTATTGTACCATTACAGCACCCAGTTGGCAGCCGTCATTCTCTCCACTGGTATCGTCATCTTGGCATTCAGGAACCATACGCCCACCGACTCTATCAGCACCACGATAATCAATGACAGCAAAAGTTGTATTGTCACGACTCCACCTACCACATTATATATTCCGAAGTCTTCCACTCCCAATGCATTCAATATGACTCGGCTCGTGTACAGCGACACCACCATCATAAAAAGCATTCGGAAGTAAAGGAGAAGCGTATTCTTCGCTATTCGCTTGTTGTTATCTGATGATTGAGTTGACATAAATTTATCGTTTTATTATCCATTGTTTTTTCTTTGGATTATATTGCAACTTATCTCGGTATACATCTAAAAGCATTAATGCAGAATCCAATTTAGGAGAGCTTATATTGGTAAAGACTTGATTAGCTATTCCCCAAAGAATCAAACAATGTAGTGAGAGTTTTGGTCGTACCGATAATTTGCTTAAAGGTATCATCTACATCATCTGCTGATGCTTCCTTGAATGTTGATATCTTGTCAAGAATGAAAAAGCTAAGTTCATCTCTTAGGCGCAGAATCTTCAACAGTTTCTTTCCATTAAAGACATTCTCATATAGATAAATCATATCTCTTATAGAACAAGCCGTACTCATCAAGGCATTTTGAATTGCAAGAAGAGAAGATGCATCCAATTTATCTTTTTCTTCTAAGAACTTAGAATTACATCTATTTACATTAGCTTCCAACGACGCAATTATACACTTCACCAACTCTGGACTTGTCAAAACAGGATTTTCCTTGTTCTCAATATCTTGTAAATTACAAAGAAGGTTCAAATTCTGTGAAAGCATATTCAGTAAACTGATAACCTCCGTATGACACAACTTAGACTGATGTTCTTTTACTTGCTTCGTTATTTCATTTTTGGTATAATTGAATTTCTGTACACTCTTACCAATTTTTCGCTTAAGTTTTTTATTTTTTGCATCAATGTCTCCCAGTAGTTTTTTCTTTTTCTCTTCAAACTCCTTATTAAATAGTTCAAGTTGATATCTCTGACTATTATTTTGATTCATTCCTAAAACTATCGGGAGAATTGTACAAATTGCTGCTATTACAGACAACCATATTGTAAGATTTTGCTTCAAATCCTTTTGAGATTTATTCAAATTCTCTTGAGCTTTATTCAAATTCTGCTGCTGTATTACAAATATTGAATCCCACTTATCAAATAAGGAGTCTAACCTCTCCGATGCAATAGCCTGAAGGCATGAATCTTTACGAACAGAATCTCGATAAGCTATTTCATGATTCATTAATGTAGAATCCACTTTCTGAACATTTGCTAAGTTTTTGTTGGTACGACACCCAACAAAAACTATCAAAATAATAGATATGCCTAAAATCATGAATGTGGCAAAATAATAATGCTTATTCATAAATTGGCACACTGAGTTTAAAATACCCCTCATTTTCTTTAACAAGATTAATATCTTTAAATTCTTCATACTCTATAATCCTCGCAAATTTCCAAATACAGAACTCATCATTTTTGTTCTTACGATTTAATGTAGAAACCAATTGCTCATCATGCGTAAAGAATATGATTTGGAAAGGTTGATTCCCTAACATCTTGCTAGCACTTTGCTCTAGAAGGTTAAAAAACTTAAAGAGCTGACGCTTATTCTTATAATCATTGGCATAAAAGATATCATCCAAAACCATTGGGAAAGAAAAACGTTCTCGTTTCATCTTTACAAGATTAATGGCAGCTTGAATTGTAAGATAGAAAAGACGGTAACGGAATGTATTGAAGTACTTATGCACAGGAATGTCATTCACGCTTATGCTTATCTGTTTCTCATCAATATGCAAAATATCAAAATTAAATTTCTCCTTAGCCAACATGAATGTACCATCAAACATTTTTTCCACCAAATGCCGGAAATCTTTATCGATGAATTCTTTAACAACCTTATGAATCTCTTGGCTTACTTTCTCACGAAATTCATTAAGCTGCCGAAGAAGTTGTTCAATATTTTCACCAGACATTATTTTAATCATCGGCTGGCTTTGTGCATATTTTCTAGCCCTAATATCTGTATTAGTCTGTATAATTTCTCTTAAATTAAAATGCGCATCATCATCTGATAGCAAAATATTAAAACGTGGGATAAATTCACTAACCAATTCAGTCAACTCCTTTCTTAACTCATCTTGACTAACATTTGCATCAGATTTATTGTCTTTCAAAAATATTTGATCTTGCTTCTGAAATGTTTCTATATTAGTATTCTCTTTTTTATCCGAAATTTTCGTCTTAATGTCATTAAATTGCTTAATATAATCCACAAAAGCAGAAACAGTTTCCTTATATTTTTCTAGCCCAAGAGGAAAATCTATATTTGATAGTACCTTTTCCAAATCCAAATTTTCATCTTGTTTCAAACTCACACCAAGATTTTCAATCTGTTGACAGAAAGCATTGAGAGTTGTCCCAGCATCAGAAGGTAAAAAAGTAGCCTTATCTACCAACATATTTCTCAATGATCTTTCATCAAATGCTGCATCACGGGAAAGTATATCTTTCAAATACATGAGAGCCTTGCAAGTTCTATCAAAAAGATTACAACCGGATTGATTTGATATAAAATCTACGAACTCACTATCCAAACCTATAGCATAAAGAAAGAAATCATACCAATTAGACGCGTCTCCTTTACCATATTCAACCCTAAGAGTATGCTGAAACTCGCTCATCTCCATGATGCTATTCTCCGAAAAGAAAAACCTACGTACGTCTATATTGTTATTTTTAAATTCATCAGAAGCTGTCGAAATGTCACACAATGGCGTCTTAATGATTATACTTTGGTCACCAGCTTGTAGATGCGAAGAAAACCATTTTTCATCAATTCTTCGATAAACGGCTTCGCTAATTCTACCCGTACTTACGTATTCCATGGAATCAAAGAACGAACTTTTACCCGAACCATTATCTCCAAGAAAGACATGAACTATATTTTTAGTTTGTCCCTCATCACAATCTGATTTTACAAAGGGAAGTGCAAAATAATCACAATTGTGAGGTTTTCCATACTTTCTGAAGTTTTGAACCAACAAGGTACGAAAAGTATAGTCCTGAAATCCTTCATTCTGCAAATCCTCAAATTCAATGGTATCTATTTGGTCAAAAAATCCTAATACCGTTTTCTTTTGAGATGGTGAAAGATTATTCTCCTCTTGTAACAATTCCAAGGCTCCTCGGAGATTCTGAACGAAACTATCAGAATCTCCAAGTGCCTGTTTTATTAATCTTAACTGAAATGTATTCATAAAATAAAAGATAAAAGTTCCAAAAGACGGCTTTTTAAAGCATCCTTAGGAAGCTGTCTCAATCTATCATAACTATCGTTAATTCTAATCCACTCGAAAGCTTTAATGCCATCTGAAAAACTCATATTTTCCTCGGATAGATAATGAAGTTGATTCGTTAATTTCTCAAACGAAATTCGAGTAGAAGAAACTCCGAAACTTATCTCACACCAAACATTCAAGACATAATATGCCGTGAATAGCTTATCCAGCGTTTTCTGTGTTCGTAGCTTTTTGCCCACAATTTGCATTACTCGGCTCACATCTAGCCCGACTGTTTCCAGATTGTCCCCAAATTCTGGGATTGGTAGATATGGCTCTGGAATACGCAAATAAAATTGCATAAAAGCAGCTTCCAAATTAGGAAAATCTAACAGAGCATCTGAATTCAGCAGTTTAACCAATGTTGAATAGTAGCTTTGAAGCTGATCTTCTAACTTTGACGTTGAATACATAAGATAATTAAGAATCTCACGCAAATCAAACAGTTCCTTATCTACCTTGCGCAATTGATTCACATATTCCACAAAAGAATCCAAAATCTTTTCATCTTCCTCAGACATATTGATACCAAGAGTTAGTTCATGCGCATAAGTAGTGTCTGCCAATCGAAGGAAATCATCGTCTTCCCGAACCAACACCTTGTTATTAATAGCATAATCTATTAAATCCTCAGTTGAATCCTCTAAATGAGCAAGAACTCGATATCTGCCTTCAAAAGCGACAGACAGCCTTCTGCCAAATAGCGCATTATTTCCATCCGCAGTCACCTTGCCAAACTTTACTATCAGCCCCAATATCAACTGCAATTCCAACGTATGCATAATATTACCTTCCCGCTTACGGCAATAATACTGAAATATGTTCGCTATAGTGCGAAGGAGCTGATCCTTATCATAATCTTCATTTTCGCCAGAACGAAACAATCTTAACCAATAAGATTCACCTATATTGCGGCTTACATAATTTGGAACAACCGATCCTCTATCTATACGAGCATCCATAGCCTGATTCACTTTTCGAATCGTATCAGCACCAGAGGTAAAGTATGCTTGATAACGCTTATATAGGGAAGAGTAGCTTTCACCAAATCTCAAACGATTAAACTTCTTCTCATATATGCGAGACGGCAACTCCACATACCAATGCATCGCACTAAACTGATTGGAAATCATCTGGCTCAAAGTAACTATTCTTTGGTCAAGATTATCCACATTCATCTGAAAACGATATACATCGGCATAATTATACGGTACAATAGAGCCATCCAATTGACACCTAGGATACAAGCTTATACCACTTTGTGGATAAAGACATAGCACCTCGTTCAGCATAAGGGCAACCTGCTTACCAACAGATTCGCCCAACAAGTAAACTAAGTCGCTTTCTTCCACCTTAAAAGCCGATAGGCTCTCACTAGACAATACTTGTTCCAAAGAACTCTTCATATGCAAAAATTGCACAAAAGACAGCAGATAATTCACTAATACAACCAAGCTTTTCTGCTTTTGATAGACATATTCCTCATTGTCTATATTAGGATTAGTCTTTGTCGAAGCCCCCTTAATATAACGCCATATTTTCTCCAGTTTATCAGTAAATTTTTCCACATCCAAATTAAGATAAGCGTCCTTAATGGCATAAGGAGACATAGAGACAATACTGAGTCTATTTCCCTTGACAAAAAAACGGAGCTTAGACAACTCAGGTCTCACGTTTTCTGGCAAAGCCTTATATAGATAATCTGTAAGGTACGTAAATGAGAAATAATCTTGCTCTTTTTCACGAGAGTAAGTTTTTGTCACATAATAAAAAGTTTCATCTTTGCTCAGATTTCTCTTCCCTGACTCTAACATCGACAACCTCTCAAGAATACTACCCATCCTCTGCTCATCTATATCTCCATCTAGATCTATATAAAAGATAGGATGCTCTATATCGTACGACTTTCCTAAAGTCAAAAACTTTGAGATAATAGCATCAACAAAAAACTGCACATCACGTTTCTCGATTTTATGAGTAGAAACAAGTTTCTCCATAATGCTTCCATTTTCTAATGCTTCTGAAGTCAAGACCAATGGATAGGCCTTTACCTCATAGTCTGAGTTACCCATACAATTAGCTATAGACAAGACTTTACTAAAAGTTGTACCATTATAGATGGCCTCATCCACAACCGTACAATTATGGTAATTACTCATATCAGTAAAAGGCAATGCCAGTTCACTAACAACATGAAGAGAACCAAAAGGAGTTCCAAACTCTTGTCTGCACCATTCTAACAAACGAGGAGCTTTACGAGAAATGGCAAGGCACAAATTTCCATCTGCCGCCAAATCACAATACCACTCTTCTATAACTTTGTTGAGAGTATTATAATTGCGACGAAAACCAGACTTTATAAATCTAATTTTCCCTGTAGTTGTTACAGTTATATTGCTATTAGCCATATTTCTTATTTATTTTCAGGTTCCTTTTTCGTTTGCTATACAAACATCAAAGTTTTCTAAATGTTTGATTTGCAAAAATACGAATATGTAACCAAATGCACAAGCTATTTGAGATTTAATAACTTAAAAGTTTTCAAAAAGTGTATAATTATGTTTACAAGCGGTCAGTTTAGGTACCTTAAACCCTAAAATGAATACTTTTTATTATCTTTTAAGAAGAAAAGCATTTGAATTTATGTCCAAGCAATAACAGTAGCCAGCTGCCATCTATGAGCTAGTAAGTCTACCAATTTGTCCTTAGCCGTTTTCTTGATCCTGCGGAACAGATCACAAGCTCACAGCCTTGGCACTTGGCTTACGATAAGAATCGTTACGCAAACAATGAAGCATCTTGGTATAGCTTACCTTTAATTCTTTACAGAACCCATGAAGGTTCTTGCTATTGTACTCGGTTCGAAACTTACGAACCATTGAGGCATAGTACTTGCCTTCTTCGTTTATATTCATTTTGTCCCAAATTTAAAATTCGGGGCAAAGGTATATATTTTTAATAACGTACGCAAGACGGCCCTAAGTGACTGCTTACTTTCATCTTTTCTGAAGCCATAATTCTATAGTGTTTCTTGTCCCCATACTGCTACCAATCGGTCTTTCCAGAGTTTCAGAGGACAGTGGGAATTGAGTTCTACATATAATTTATTGACGGCATCTAGGAACTTGTCAAGACCTAACTCTACCAGAGGATGGAAAGGAAGGTAAGTTGGAGCAAGATTGCGATAATCTACGTTCTCGATATCCATTCCTAATCCCATGGTTTGACCGGCATTGGCTGACATAACAAATATATTGTCGGGATGCTCGCTCTGCCATATCTGGACAAAGGTTGGACAGGGGCGCTTCATTATACCAAAGAAATGCTCCTGGTCTTTGATGCTTGAAAGATGCAAAAAGTAATCACCCCAATCGGCATAAAGAGTAACGGAGTTTTCTCCGCCCAACATCAAAAAGACATGGGCGTAGTAGGTCTTGCCGGATGATGTCTTGGTCTTGTAAATGATCTCGACATCGTCTTTATGATAAACGAGGGTGCGGGAGCTACCTAAAAAGAAGGTTGCTCCTGGCTTTGTTGAGAAATAAGATTTCATGATTTTATATTTTGTTCCTCATTGCAGTATCGCTCTGCACTTTTTTCGACTCCCCTGTCCCCCTCTTCGCAAGAGGGGGTCCTTAACCCACTCCCAAGCCCTCGCCCTTTCCAAAAGGGCAAGGGATGTAACCGCCCTCCGGTGCTCGGAACCGCTACGCTATAAGGTTGGCGGACCATCAAAGGTCTACGCCATGTTGTGCGGGATGGGACCGCCTTACTATAGCTTACTGATTGGGACAGCCAGAATTGTTCCTCATTGCAGTATCGCTCTGCACTTGTCGTCGCTCGAATGAGGAATATTATTTTTATTCTACTTTTGACAGGATTACCTCGGGAGAGGTGCCCATCAGGGTTATGGCGGAAATCTTATGACCGCCATTGCCCATATGTTCCAAAATGGAACAGAAGAGCAATACTCTATTTACTAAAGCCATCAAGCACGTCTTGCTTGATTCTCTTAGCAACATCCAATTGTTCTTCGCGAA
>ERZ1034952.605-NODE-605-length-32703-cov-8.332394_pt1 | contig 32703 bp, 28 predicted proteins | sample MGYA00520625_ERZ1034952 | MGnify/ENA primary metagenome ERZ1034952 (study PRJEB33766, sample SAMN09781773) | gut metagenome | biome: gut microbiome | host: Homo sapiens | place: Madagascar | study: EMG produced TPA metagenomics assembly of the PRJNA485056 data set... | reverse complement strand
ATTCCATTTGAAATACTTAAAAATTTGTAAAAGTAAATAAAATATATTACGAGAGAAGATAGCTGTTCATAAGCGCAAAGGATTTTTTTACATCTGCATAATGTGTACGACCAACAGGAACTGTTTTTCCGTCTGGAAAAGATACCAAATACTGATGAATAGAACTTACCAGCTTAAGATTTACAGCATAGCTTCGATGGCAGACAACAAAATATGGCGGAAGTCGATCAAGCAGCAGATCAATCCGTTCTGAAATTTTGTATTCCTGCATTCGTGTTACAATAGTGGTTTCCCGCAGATTGCGTTCCATATACAGAATGTCATTCTGCGGGATTTTATATTCTTTTTTTCGTATAGTAAAATATAAATAGCCGATATTATCGTTATGGGCTATATTTTTGAGTGCGGAATCCAGAGCTTTATTAAATAATTCTGTCAGGCGCTCTTTGTTTAAAAAATAGATATGCTGCGTGTCATAAACATCCGGTGCATATTCCAGATGCTGACTGATATAAATAATCTGACATGATGGATTCAGAAAATTAACTTTATGTACAAGATCAATCCCAGATACAGAAGAATCCCCCAGGTCAATGTCCATAAAAATAATGTCATAAAGACAATCACCGGACTGAAGTACTTCGGTAAAATCTGAAGCACTGCAGAATGTATCTACATCATAGGCAATTTCTTTTTTCATATTTTTCTCTAATTCTTCTCGGATGATATTCAGCTGTACTGCATTATCATCACAGATCGCAATTTTTAACATGAGTTTCCCCCAGTTGTATATTTTAGATAGAAAATTTAGTAAAAGATCAGGAAAGCGTGTTGCTGTCTCTCTACTACATTGAAACTTAATATTCGATGTACTAGTATTATCAGATGCCCGGAAGGAAAAGTCAAGGAAAGGAACAAGATTATAAAGTAACCCGATGCTGTTCGATACAGAAAACATGCTATTCATGCAGAAAGATTGAAAGAAAAAAGCGAATTTTGTAGAATTGTAAATATAAAAAGGGAAAGAAGGAGAAAAGAGTATGGATATTAATGCGGTGAATATTTTGATCATTCTGATAGGCATTGCACTTTGCTTTTTTGGAATCTATTTCAAAAGAGTTGCCGAAATTATTATTGGATTTGCATGGGGTGCATTTTTTGCTTATTTATTTATTCTTTGGCTTTCTGTAGAAAGTGTGCTCAGAGAAGGTGATGAAGCAATAGCAATCCTGATTGTACTGGCACTTGGTATTTTGATGGCGGTTCTTGCAATAAAACTGGAGCGTCTGCTGGTCACTATACAGGGCATAATGCTGAGTTTGCTGATTTCTCTGGCCATTTTTGGGACGCTTTTAGGAGAGAATGGCATGATAGTCGCCATTATTGTGAGCTTGATTATTTGTGCTGTTATGGGATATCTGTTATGGATGTACTATCGGTATGCTTTTATCTGTGAGACTGCTATTATCGGGTCGATTATGATTAACCATGTTTGGCTGTTTGGTGCGGAAGAACTCAATGTGTTTTCTGTAATTCTTACAATAATTGTCGCAGCAGCAGGAATCAAAGTGCAGTCAATGTGGCTGAAAAAGATGGAAGGCAGAACAGTAGGAAGAGGAATCGATACTGAGAATAAAATAGATTTTAAAACACGCACATCTGCTCAGATGCCTTCAATTTCAGGTTTGTTTTCGCATGGTGATGTACAGAAAGCAGGAATGACAAATCTCTGTACATATGAAAAATGGCTGGTACTCATACCTGTTATTACATTTTTTATAGATAAGATCGCATCAATATATTTGTATAATATTTCAGAATTAACCATGAACTTTTTTGACAGTACGTGGGAAATGAGAAATTATCTAATGATAATTCTAGAGGGAGCGTTTGTAGGATGTGTTATTTACTTTGTCATTTATTATGAGTTTAAAGTTTCAGCAATTTTTCAGCTGTTTTATTTACTATGGCTGCCAATAGAAATTTCTGTATTTATTCGATATAGTTTTGTAGATCTGGGATATTGTTTGAGAATGGTCCTTGGATATTATATTCCCTGGCTTATTTTTCTAGGACTAGACCGAGTCTTGCACAGTGAAATGCTGAAAGTACTTATGATGATTATCATATCAATTATATGGTTCCCAGTAATAAATGATTGGCTGTTATATACCGGAGAATTGTATATTGCAGTTGACATATTCTATTTCCTGCGGTGGATTGGAATTGCAGGGACAACACTTTTGCTGGTATGGATAAGAAAGAGCAGGAACAGTTAGGAGGATATAAATATGAAGACAGCTATTGGAATAGATTTAGGAACAACATATTCTGCTATTGCTATTATGCAGGATGGAAAACCGATGATTCTTCCGAATATTGAAGGACAGAATATTACACCTTCTGTTGTTTTATTCCCACCGACGGATGCAAATGAAGAGCCACTTGTTGGAGATATGGCAAAGCATTCAGCCTCAACTGCTCCGCTAGATGTTGTTCAATTTGTGAAAAGACAGATGGGAGATCCGAACTGGCGTTTTGAATCGGCGAATGGTCATTCATATAGTGCAGAAGAAATTTCAGCAGTTATTTTGAAAAAATTAAAAAATGATGCTGAAATTGCACTTGGAAAATCTGTGACAGATGTAGTAATTACTGTTCCGGCTTATTTTGATGATGCAAGACGAACTGCAACAAGACAAGCTGGACAAATTGCTGGAATGAATGTTTTACGAGTACTCAATGAACCTACAGCAGCGGCTATGTCTTACGGACTTGAACAAGAGAAAAATGGTACTGTTCTGGTTTATGATTTAGGTGGAGGAACTTTTGATGTAACAATAATGGATATTAATGAGGGTGATTTTGATGTTCTTGCAACAGATGGTAATAGGAATCTTGGAGGTTTTGATTTTGATAATCGAATTGCGGAATATGTTTTTGAACAGATAAAAGAACAGGGGATAACCAGAGATATAAGAACAGATGACCTTCTTGTGGCTGAAATTCGTGAAAAAGCAGAAATTGCGAAGAAAAGTCTTACGACAGTGTCACAGACATCAATCATGCTTACAGTTGATGGTAAACACATTCGTATAAAAATGACACGTGATGAGTTTGAAAGCAGAACAGAGGATCTTTTGAATACGACAAAAGAATTAGTTGAAGATACAATGGAAAATGCAGGAAAAAGCTGGAGCGATATTGACCATTTACTATTAATTGGTGGTTCTACGCGTATGCCAATGGTGCGAAAAATGATGAGCAGTCTTTCTGGAAAAAATCCGGAACTGAATGTTAATCCTGACGAAGCGGTTGCTTTAGGTGCAGCTATTCAGGCCTATATCAGTGCAAATGAATCAAATGATATTGAACAAGGTAATGGAGTTTCAGCAGTAATTGGTGGTGAATTGATTACGATTAATGTGTCTGATGTTACTTCTCAGGCTCTTGGGGTAATTTTATTGAATGATAGTGATCAGGAGGAAAATTTTATTGTCATTCCAAAGAATGCCAAAATTCCTACTAAAGGAGAACAGCATGCGAGAACTGTTGTGGAGCAACAAACATCTATTTGTGTTCGTGTGACTCAGGGAGAAGATCGTGAAGTTCGTTATATTACTGAAATTGGCTCAAAAGAAATTCCGGTGCCACCGTATCCAAAAGGAGCTCCATTCACGGTTTCATATGCGTATGATATTGACCAGACAGTGTATGTAGAATTATTTGATGATACAAAGGGTGTTGTTGTTGGAAAGTTTGAAATAGATCGTCTTATGAATATGGATGAAGAAGAAGTACAAAATGCTGCAAAACGAATAGAAAAAATGGATATTCAATAATTGAGGATAGTAAAATGAATGAAGAAATGCTGAGTAAAACATATGAAGAGGTTGTTGCTTTAAAAGATTTGTTTTTGCGTAGATTAATGGATGACAAAGTGAAAATGGCAGCAATTTCTCAGTTAAGAGAACAGAATGAATTGCTTCAAAAGAGCTTAGATGAAAAAAATCTGTTATCTTTTGTCAGAGAATTATTAATGATTTGTGACAGAATCGAAGGTCAGGAAGAAGCTAATGAGCTTGCTGATTCAGTGGAAGAAGAAATACTGGAGTTACTCGCAAGACGTGAAATTAGTCAGATGGAGAAGCCAGTTACCTTTGATCCCAGATATCATAATGCAGTTGGGGCAGAACCTGCAACTGAAGCATATCCTGATAAGAGTATTATAAAGGTTGTACGAAAAGGTTATTTTTTTCGTAATCAGGTATTGAGACCAGCAGATGTAATAGTTGCGGTTCAGACAGTAAGTGAAGAAAATTAAGTGGGAATACAAGTTTATTGCCTAAAGGAGGAATATGCATATGAACGGTATCAACCAATTATTTGATACATTTGCTGTTGCATATCAGCATAGCCTTTATGCAATTGAGCAAGCAGAATTTAGAGCAAATAGTAAGCGTTTGCATGCGCGTGCCAATGTAAAGAAAAAATATGAATGTAAACGAAGTGAATTTGAAAATTCAACAAAAAATGATTTGAAAAATATTCTTTATAAGCTTAATGAAGTAGGTGTACAGATAAGCCAAAGTGAAGATACGGTTATTCGCGCTGCTGAATACTTGATACATGGAAAAATATATGTCAGAGATTTGAAAAGAATGAGTTTATCAGATACAGCAATTCCCTGTATTGTTCCATTTATAGGACATGGAAACATTATGCTCGAAAGTAACGGGGATGAGTGTTATACAGCTGGAACTCAGTTTGTGTTACAGGCATTGCAACAAACTGCACCAGGACAGTTATCAATTACGGTTATAAATCCTGAATTGAGACCGGAATTTTCCGTATTTACACGATTACCGGAGTTTCAGATGCTCATTGAAACCAATGAGATAAAGAGCTTTTTCACCAATATTACAGAAGAAATGGTTAAGGTAGATTCTTTACTTCAAAAAAGATATGATTCTCTCGTTGAATTAAGAAAATCAGTACAGCAACCAGTTGAAAGACTTAGAGTAATCGTGATTCAGGATTTGCCAAAAATGTCTGATAGTGAGTTTGATAATCAGTTGCTCAGAATTCTGAAAGGTGCATCAAGGGCAGGAATTGCCATTCTATTTTTGGCAGGTAAAAATAAGACGATTGATGGTAGGCTCAGAAAATCAATTGCAAACTTATCTAATTTTAGTATTTTTAAATCTTGGGGAAATCAATGGTGTTCTCAATTGCCGGGACATGAGAAATTTCTATATGAATTTCCAGTTAGGACGGAAGAATACATTTTAAAAGTGGTGTCAGAGATAATTGAATCAGCGAAAAAGTCTTCAGCTGTTACGATTCCGTTCAGGCAAATTGAAGGTATGAATCAAATGTGGACTGAAAATTCTACGGAAAATATTCTCTTCAATCTTGGAAAAAGTGGCCTTGATACAGTTTCTGTATGTATTGGCGATAAGGTGACGCAATATCATAACATTCTTATTTCAGGTGCAGTTGGTAAGGGAAAGTCAAATCTTCTTGAAGTAATGATTCATAGCCTTTGTTGGTCTTATAGCCCTGAAGAACTGGAATTGTATCTTTTGGATTTTAAAGATGGATTAACATTTAAACCATATGCCGATAAAGAAGAAAAGTCATGGCTTCCACATGCAAGAATGCTGGGGCTTGAAAGTGATCGGGATGTCGGTCTGGCTATTTTGAGAGATTTGGAAAATGAAAGGCTTAGTAGGGCTGAGATGTTTGGGGATGCTCCAGGAGGTGGGGCAAAGGGATATGAAGACTATCGAAAAAAGTATCCTCAGAATGTGATTCCAAGAATTGTACTTATTATTGATGAATATCAGAAACTTTTTGAAATAAACGATGATATTTCCGAAGAAGCAGCTATGCTATTGGAGAATCTTGTTCGACAGGGACGAGCATGTGCTATTCATGTTATCCTTGCATCTCAGTCAATAAATGGTGCAGCGGGATTATTAGGAAAAGAAGAAAGGATATATGCACAGTTTCCAGTAAGAATTGCTCTTCAAAATACGATATCAGAATCATATGCTCTGTTTGGAACTGGTAACGATGCAGCTGCAAAGCTAAGAATAAGAGGAGAGGCAGTAATAAACAAAAATTATGGAGATGTGAAATCGAATCAAAATTTTACAGTTGCTTATGCAGACCCAGAAGAAACAAAGCGAATAAGACAAGATTTCTGCAGGATATATGAAGAGAATTATCCGGTGATTTTTTCCCGTCGAGATCATATGGATTTTTCCATGGTTTTATCCGGAGTGAAAAAGTGGCGGAATGATGTTGGAAAATCTGGTATTGTTCGTCTTCCGATGGGAGTAAGACTTTCTGTAAAGAGGGATATTATTTCGTTACCATTCAGGAATGACTCAGGAAGGAACATAGCTATTCTTGGTTCTGCTGAGAATCTGCAAAAAAATGGAGTAATTCCAGGTCAAAATAATATAGCAATTGGAATGATACAGAGTATTTGTCTTGCGCTTGCATTACAACATCCGGAAGGAAATGCACGTTTTGTACTTATTGATGGATTAAGTAAAGATGTGGTTCGAAACAGCAATATGCACAGATGGACACAGTTGATGGAACGTTTTGGATTCCCGGTAGAATTTGTTGCTGCCACAGGGGCAGTGAACTGGCTTTTGGATTTTAGGCAGGAGTTGAATGATTTTGGATGCGATGAAGATACATACATTTGTTGCCTTGGAATGGACCGTTATTCAGATTTTTCAGAAATGAATTTGTCTGGAGAATCTGGAGCTGATGTATTTCAACAATTGATAAAGTGTGGAACAAAAGGAGTTCATTTTATTTGTTGGTGGTCAAATGTGAGTACATATAGAAGTCATTTGGGATTTGGAAATGATGGATATTTTGGGATAAAAGTGTTGCTTCGAATGGATACAGATACAGCAAGAGATATACTGGGACCATTTGTTACATGGAGTGTGAGGGAAAATCGTGCGTATGTCCATGATCAGACTGAATTAGCATCGAATGAGACTGTTATACCGCTGATGCCTATGAATAACCGCATTTGTGGAATTGTAGAGTCGGAGGTTTGGTAATTTGAAAAAAGATGAAATTTTTAAGCAATACCAAAAGTATATTTCGGATTTGGTGAGATTAATTCACTCTGAAAATAATTTGTGGAACAATATTGCACAGGAAGAGCGAAACAGTGTTGCTGAAATAGAGAATGCGTATTCGCAAATTTTTTTAGAATTACAAAGAGCAAAACAAACGGTTAGTAATCAGTATAGGAGTGTCAGAGAAAGCTGTAGTTTAAATGCAGGTTTGCGAAAACCAGAAGAACAGCATTCATCATATATTGATAAAGACTGGAAAGAATGTATAAGAATTCAGGAGCAGGCAGCGAAAGAAATTCAGAATTGGATTGAGAGAAAGACTCAACAAGCAGTAGACGAAAAAAGAAAAAAATTACAACAAGAAGAGAAGAGAAAAGCATCCTGTGCCTTGGCAGCAGCGGAGGCTGAACGAAAACGGAAAGAAGAAGCTGCTTTATTAGAAGCAGCTCAAGGAGTCGAGTTGCTGGAACAAATGAAACGTAAGTATAGAGAAAAAATTTAGAAGCAGGAGGAAATATTATGGCATCATCAATTTCACAAATCAAACAACAGGTTAATCAAATAGGACAGCAGGCTAATTCATTGGCAGTACAGTTGTCACAATTGGCTACAAATCTCGAAAAAAATACTACTGCTATCAATAGTGCAATTGGTGGTACTTCTTCAGGAGAAGATAAGACTATGATTGCATCTTTTCAGCAGGCGAGTCAGGCAGTAAAGAATGCATCAACATCTCTTCAGGCAGCAGCAAAGGCTGCGAAGAATTGGGCAGCAAAAGCATAAGATTTTGGATTATGAACAAATAATCTTGATATAATAAAAAGGTTATGTGTTGAATGGAGGAGGCATTTTTTGAGTGATTTGCAAATAGTCGCACAACATATATCAAATCTGATTATAGATGCAGAAGATACCGCTGTTCAAGTGAGACATTATTCTAAACAAATGAATGAAATGCTGGTTTTCATAAATAATGTAATGAAAGGAACAAATCAGCAGGGGCATCATGATTTAATAGCACAGCTGTTGGATTCACAAAAAAAGCTTGATTATGCGGCTGACTGTCTTGTGAACATTTCAAAGAGTGGCAAGAAATGGCTGAGTGAACATATTTCAAATAGTGAGACGAAAGTAGATATGGTCTATAGTTCCGATCATTCTTTTGTATCTATGAATTCTCGGACAAATGAAGATTCATTAAAACCGACAAGAACAATGCCACGGAATCTTTCTGTATCACAGTATGGTTTTTCCAGAAGTTCAAATGGAATGGAGACATATGATTCGCCTTTAGAAGTTGACAGGTATCTTTATGCAAAGCAAGGCAGTGCCTATACTAATTTTAAAGGAACATGTGGACTTTGTTCGTGTGCAAATGTGCTTCGTTTAGCAGGTGTTGATTATGGAGAAAAAGAAATGATTGATTATGCAGCAAATCAACAAGAAGGCTTTTTCTCAAAAAAACTGTGTTGTGTTAATCCGTTTAATCCATATGAAAGTGGAGGAACAACTCCGGCACAACGTCAGCAAATTTTAAAACATTTTGGTATAAGTAGTAGCATTGAGAGTGTGAAGACTTATCAGAATGGAAAGATTAGCATCGAAACGATTAATGATATAGCCAAATGGATATCAGAAGGAAGAGGGGTAATAGTCGATGTTGATGCAGGATTATTTTACAACAGCCCGAAAGATTATGGAAAGGGTCATGCAGTTACAATAACCAGTGTTGAAAAGAATAAATATGGAGATGTTACCGCATTTTATATTCTTGATTCAAATCGAGGAACTGTGAAATATAATTCATGGGAAATTCAGGAAATGTTGCGTAATTTTGTAGGGATAAATGTTACCAGTCAGATTATCAGGTGAGGTGGAAAATGAACCTATATCAGGTGAAAAATGTAATAAGTAAGACGAATTGTGCAGATTATATTTTTTCTGGATTATATTGTTCGGAACCAATTATGAGTAAGGATACGCATGGGAAGTTGATCGACAATTATGTGATTTATTCAAGATCAGATAATGGTTCGTTGATTGGTGCTCCGATATGTATATTTGGAATATACAGTGAAAGAGAACAATCTGCGTATATTAATGATAAAATTTCTGAGAGATTCCAGAAACATTTATACCCGGAAAAATTTGAAAATGAAGAATCTATACGGAAGGCACGTGCATTGTACATGGATTTATTCCCTAAGGTAAGAGATATGTATCAACTGGAACAAAATGTCGATGTTCAGGTGGTACAAAATTATTTGGAAACGTTAAGAGTAATTTCAGGAAACATGTTATTTGAGTTTTACAAACAGTTATTCCCTTCTTTTTTTGAATGGGCAAAAACACTTTAAAAGATTTATTCTCAGAAAGGTAGGATTGATAATATAATGGTGAATTACTATGAGCTGTTAGAAATACCTCAAACTGCAGACAAAACAACAATTGAACAAGCTATTCGTAAGACTAGGCGTATTTGGAATAATCGTGCAAATAATCCAGATGCAGCAATACGTGCTGAAGCAGAACTTCATGTGAAAGAGATTGCTGAGGCAGAGAAAATTCTGCTTGATGCAGGTAAGCGTCAGGAATATGATATTCAGTTAAGTGAGGAACCGAAAGCAGATGTTACAAATCAGCCGACGGATGATAATTTTAATTGGGAGGAAGAGTTTTTTCAAGCATATAATCGTGATATGAATGATTATGCGGCACAGATTGCCCAACAGGAAATTCGTTTACATGAAAGAAATGGTCGGGCATGGTTTTTGTATGGAGAGGCACTTCGACGAGGTGGAGATCTTGTCCAAGGAATTGATGCCCTTAAGAGAGCCAGTTTACTGGTTGATAATGATGCAGGAATTTATCGCCAGCTGGGATTTGCATATCTGGAACGTAATCAGTATGGAGAGGCATATAGAGCTTTTAAGGTAGCATCTCAGATTAATCCAAGTGATTTTGAATATCATTCTCTTGCTGCCAATTGCCTTCGTATTATGGGAATGCTTAAAGAAGCTATTGGCGAAGCAAAAATTGCATATTCAATGAATCCAGATGATGAACAGGTCAGACTTGAATATTTTGTAGCACTTCATGAAGATGCAATAAATGCGATGGCATATAATCGATCATCGGGAAAACATTTGATTATTAACAAAATACAGTTAGATTATGTCAACGATCTTTTGAAGACTATGTCGATTATTGTACCTAAAAATGATGACCGGTGTACAAAGCTTTTGGAGGATGTTGTTAAAATCGTAGTTGATGCAGAGAGTTCTAAAGGCGGCGGTTTCTTTAAAATAAGCAAACCAGGATACCAGTATAATTATGAAGTCAGTAATGCAGACACACGTTCCACGGGACTTCATTGATTATAAAGAATATAATAATAAATTACAGGAGGAAAAAATTATGGCTTACTCAGAAAAAGATTTAACTACAGAATGGATACCACAGGTGAGATTTCCTGATGGAAATAATGTCAATCTTATGACTCTTCGTGAGGCGATTCAAAATGAGGCTGATTCAAATGGTATTCCTGTTGCATTCAAAGAGGATCAGCTCAAATCAGGAGGACTTTTTAACAAGCAGATAGAGGATGTTTTGGTTATGTATAATCCAGAACATGCAAATGATTATCTGCGATTTGTTATTCGTGTTCAGCATATGGGTAAGTATGCATTTATGCATGTTTATAACATGGGTGGAAGTAAGAATTATCGTAATTCTAATGTAGCTGCTTCTGGAGGTGCACTTGGAACTATTACGAAGATAGGGGGATTCTTTGGCGGCGCAAATGCTAAACTCCAGGCAGAAGAACAGTATTATACTATTTTATCTGATGTTCTTTCAAATTGTGTTGGAGCATAACCACGGATTCAAACACATCCCCACCGTCAATCCACTGACAGCTTCCATCATATTTTGAAGCAATTTCTTCAACAATTGCGAGACCGAATCCATGAGACCAGGAGTCGGTCTTGCTTGTTTTATGTGTAAACTTTATGGAAGGGTCCTTGCTGTTGGTCATATGTATCGTGAGGAAGTTTGCGGTCTGTTTGGCAGTTATGTGAATGAAAGGCTTTTCTGAATGAGAGAGTCGACAGGACTCAATAGCATTATCCATCAGGTTGAAAAAAATACTGCTCAGGTCACTGCTTTCAAGTGTTGGATTTTCAGGGAGAAGCAACTGGAATGAAGTCTGGATATTATACTGGACAGCAACCTGACGTTTGTTTGTCAGTATAGCGTTGAGCAAAGTGTCGCTGCAGATTGGATGGAAACGTTCCTTTTGGAAAGTAAAAGTCAGATCTTCAAGGTAAAGAGCGGCTTCTTCGTAGCGATGCTCATTTATTAAAGATTCATAGGTAAGTAGTTTCTGCTTCATGTTTTGCTGCATAGCAAGAGTTTCCTGACGGCATTTTGCGAGAGTGGCATTTTGTTCACTTTTCATTTGCTGCTGCTTTTCAAGAATCAGTAGTTCTGCTTTTTGTCGACTGTCCTTCAGCGTATTCATGGTGACAGTATATAAAAAATAAAAAATACCTAGGATTGAAAAAATAGCGGCAATGGAACTAATGACGCTATAAGGCTGTTCATCACCATACAATGCACTGTAATAAACGAGGCAGATACATGGTAGCGGCAGTATGAGTAACAGAAATAACACAGGAAACTGTTTTGCGATTTTTGATTTTTTCATAATAAGTAATTACCTTTTTTCAGATTCGAGAAGGATGTTATGCAGATATTTGTCTGCTTCCTCATATTTGCCTGCTTTCATAAGATAATTCAGAGAAAGCATGTGATTTTCGATATCGTGATTCCATTTTCGGAGGTTCTGGTACTCAGCTTCGATATCATCAAAGAAAAGCAGCTGTTCTTTTAACAGCGTTATCTGCTTTTCATGAAAGCTCCGTTCCTGTTCCTGAATCCTGATATTACGCAGTCCCATGATAAATACAGGAATTACAGGGATGGTCAAACCACAGATGATCGGAAAATAACCAGAAATTTTGAACTGACTGTTGCACAAAAGTGATAAAAAAATACAAAACCAGTAAAATGGAAAGAAAATCTGTGTAATAGGAACAATGCTGTAAGAATGAACAAAAACAGCGAACAGGTCAGACAGCTTTTTCCACATAATACTTCCTGCAGTAAGCATAAGAATACATAAAATTAATGCATCTACAGGAGTTGTAACAGAATTCATACTGATCAATCCTGAATTCTGATGAAAAATGATTTTTTTTATGCTGATATACAGACACATTATAAGCATTTCCATGAGCATGATCGTGCAGGTATAAAGGAAGTATGCAAATAATTTCTTTTTGATCGAGTCAGAATGCAGAAGTGCGATGCACAAAAAGCTGGAAAGATGTACGAAAATAAAAGGAACATTGTCCGGCAAGAGGCTGTATCCACCGATTATCAGAATAATATGTGTAAAAAGAATGCACAGGTAGCTCTTGAATGGGGATAACCGTTCTATTAAAAGTTGATGGCAGAAATAAAAACACCATACGGAGTATAATAATGTGTTGAAAATGACTATTTTTTCATACACCGGAAGAACCCTCCTTTTGAGTAATATAATCAGTATAACATATGAGATAGTTTCTGGTACATTGAAAATTAAGTTTCGGCTATATTTATATTATATAGAATTGTTGTTGTTACTGTTCATGACAGTTACTGTGTTATTGGTGCAGAATGAATGAAATTTTTACACAGATATTATATAATACATATGTCCGAAGAATTCGGCGTGTATGAAAAAGGAAGAATATGCCTCTGTTGACATTAGATCAACGGAGGTATTTTTTTATCTTAATTTACCACTGGCATGTTTTTGTCCATTGAAAATGAAAAGTTTATCTGAATATAATGTAGAAAGATTAAATAACTATTGCCAGAGATGGAGGAAATACAAATGAACAAAATTAAGCATGCAGCAGCAAAAAAAGTCTTTTCAGGAGTAGCAGATTATGCTGTAAGTCAGGTACATAAGAATCCTGAGGCAGCTTATGAAAAACTGATCGATACGGCTGAAAAGTATATGAAAGAATTTGGCATGGGGATTAACTGGGAATATCTCAGAAAAGTTGCCTGCAGTCCGGAATATACACTGAATCGTTATGTGACATCCATGGTACAGGATCTCCATCCGAATGTTCTGAAGACAACTCTGATGAATCTTGGATTTGAAGCTTTCTACAATGGTACAAAGACAATTCGTGAGATGAGAGAAATCCATAAATGCAACATTCCGTGGATTATTCTGATGGATCCGACCAGTGCCTGTAACCTGCACTGTACAGGATGCTGGGCAGCAGAATATGGAAATAAACTGAATCTTTCTTTTGATGATATGGATTCCATTGTTACACAGGGTAAAGAACTTGGCGTTTATTTCTATATGATGACAGGTGGAGAACCGATGGTTAGAAAGAAAGACATCATCGAGCTCTGCAGAAAACATAATGACTGTGTATTCTTTGCATACACAAATGGTACTCTGGTTGATGAAGCTCTCTGCAAACAGATGCAGGAAGTCGGAAACCTGTTCCTGGCACTGAGTGTTGAAGGTGAACCGGATGTCAACGATATGCGTCGTGGAGAAGGTGTATACAACAAGGTTATGCATGCTATGGATCTTCTGAAAGAGCATGGTCTTATATTTGGTACATCAATCTGCTATACAAGTGCTAACTATAAGAGTGTTACCAGTGATGAGTTTATTAAGATGCTTGTTGACAAAGGATGTAGATATGCTCTGTACTTCCATTACATGCCGGTTGGAAATGCAGCTTCTGTGGATCTGCTTCTGAATCCGGAACAGCGTGTTTATGTGAAGAACCGGGTAAGAGAAATCCGTAATATGGAATATGGACCTGGAATCTTTACAATGGACTTCCAGAACGATGGTGAATTTGTTGGTGGATGTATCGCAGGTGGAAGAAACTACTTCCATATTAATGCAAATGGTGATGCAGAACCTTGTGTATTCATTCATTATTCTAACGGAAATATTCATGAAAACACAATCCTTGAGATTCTGAAACAGCCGTTGTTTATGGCTTATCATGATAACCAGCCGTTCAATAAAAATATGCTTCGTCCATGTCCGATGCTTGAAAATCCGGAGATTCTGCAGCGTCTCGTAAAAGAAAGTGGTGCGCATTCTACAGATCTGGAGTCTCAGGAGACTGCGGAACATCTCTGTGGCAAGTGTGTTCATTATGCTGAGGAATGGGCTCCGGTTGCAGATAAATTGTGGGATGAGGAGCATAAGGAGTAAAAAATTCATAACATTAAAAACGTCATTCCTGCATCTGTATTTCAGACAATTCAGAAATTCAGAAGTACTAGAAACATATAAATTTATAAAAAGCGCTCTGTAAAACGTCAAACTCGCTGACGCTCAAACAGTGCCGTTTTGCAGAGCAAAATAAATTTCTATGTATCAAGTACTTCTACAAATTTCTTCAGGCGTCTGAATAGCAGATGCAGGAAGGACGTTTTTTTATTCTGAAGTTTTTATATGGGCAGGGAAAGAACGGGAGGCTATTGAGATTAAGAAAGCTAAAGGCACGACGGATTGGTGATAGAAGCTTAATGGGGAAGGTTAGGGTTTATTTTTGCAGGGCTTTGTATTAGAATAGGGGTATTGACAGGAACGAATGTAAAGGAATTGGAGAGAGAATATGAAGGTTGTTATTTTGGCGGGTGGTTTTGGTACGAGGATCAGTGAGGAGAGTCATCTGAAGCCAAAACCGATGATCGAGATCGGGGAGAAGCCGATTTTGTGGCATATTATGAAGATGTATTCTGCATATGGTTTTAATGAGTTTGTGGTCTGCTGTGGTTACAAACAGCATGTGATCAAGGAATGGTTTGCAGATTATTATCTTCACAACAGTAATATCACCTTTGATTTTACACAGGAAAATAAGATGATCGTGCATAATAACATACTGGAGCCATGGAAGGTAACGCTGGTTGATACAGGCCTGAATACGATGACAGGTGGGCGTATCAAACGAGTGAAAGAATATCTGGACGGAGATACTTTTATGCTCACATATGGTGACGGAGTTGCGGATGTCAACATTGAAGAACTTCTCAAATACCATCGCTCTCATGGAAAGATGGCAACGATCACCGCAGCACAGCCGGGTGGACGTTTTGGAATCCTGGATATCGAAAATGATGGTACGATCACAAACTTTAAGGAAAAGAAAAAGGAAGACGGCGGCTGGATCAATGCAGGATTTATGGTGCTTGAGCCATCTATCATAGATCTGATCCAGGGTGATGAAACTGTTTTTGAAAAAGAACCACTTGTGGAAGCTGCGCGCATGGGACAGCTGAATGCATATCGCCACAAAGGATTCTGGCAGTGTATGGATACATTACGCGAAAAGAATCTTCTGGAGAGTTTATGGCAGAACGGTCAGGCGCCGTGGAAGATCTGGAAATAAATCAGCCGTGGGAGTGCAGTCATAGAAATCTGCAGCACGGCAAAGTAATTGGAGGAAATATTTTGAAAGCAACAAGCTGTGATTATTGTGCAAATTATGTGTACGACGAAGAAAGTGAGAGCTACTACTGTGATGTAAATCTGGACGAGGATGAATATTATCGCTTTATCAGCACAGAATATAAAGAATGTCCGTATTATCGTAATGGAGACGAGTACAGGGTAGTAAGGCATCAGATGTAAAAATGCTGAGGACAATAATTAAGGGAACGGATTGGAGAAAAATATGATTACAGTAGAGCTGGATAATTTCAGCCTGAGAGAAATCTGTCAGTCAGGACAGTGCTTCCGAATGTGGGAAACAGCAGAAAAAAATACATATGAACTGATTGCCGGTGATAAATATCTGAAAGCATCACAGGAGGGAAGTATTGTTAATTTCTTCTGCAGTGATATGGAATTTATCTGCTACTGGGTGCCATATTTTGATATTGATGTGGATTATGGGAAATATATCCAGACAGTTAATCCGCGAGACAGCTATCTGAATGCGGCGGTACAGTGTGGAAGTGGAATTCGTATTCTGCATCAGGATCTCTGGGAGATGATCATCACATTTTTGATTTCACAGCAGAATAATATATCCAGGATCCGGGGATGTATTGAAAGACTTTGTGCCCGGTATGGAGAAAAAATGGAGTCAGATGGCACAGAGTATTATTCTTTTCCAAAACCGGAACAGCTGTCGACAGCGACAGAAGCAGATCTTCGACAGCTTGGAATGGGATATCGTGCCAGATATATCGTGGAAACAACAAGGAGTATTCTGACTGGAGAAGTATCACTGGACAGATTATATCAGATAAAATATTATCGTACAGCCAGAAAAGAGCTTATGAAGCTCAGTGGAGTGGGGGAAAAGGTTGCAGATTGTATCTGCCTTTTTGCATTGCATCATATGGATGCCTTTCCAATTGACACACATATACGGCAGGTGCTTGACGAACATTATCGAAGAGGATTTCCAAACAGAAGATATCGAGGCATGAGAGGTATCATGCAGCAATATATTTTCTATTATGAGCTGTCTGGGGAGAGTGAAAAAATATGAAATATCTTGTAAATGTGATTGTGGATGTACTTTCTGTAATATATCAGACTGCAGGGGCAGCGTGTTTGCTTGCTGTTCTGATCATGTGTGTGTATATGCTCGGAAGAAAGCAGGGAGTCGGACCAGTGGCAAGAGCCTGGGTTTACCAGTTCAGGCAGAGCAGCTGGTTTCGCAGACATTTCTTTCTTATCTTCTATACATGCATGATGCTTTTTCGTACGATATTGTGTCGGAGTGTATGGGGAAATCCGTTGGAAAATGTGCTTGGAATCTGGGGATTACATCATGATGGAAAAATCTATACGGAGAACTTCGAAAATCTGATATTGTTTATGCCGTTTATCATGTTGCTTTTCTGGGCGCGAGAAGAGAAAGACCACACAAAAGACGAACGAATCCAGGAAGTTTTGCTGAACAGCTTTGAAATCAGCTTCTGTTTTTCGCTTGCGATAGAAACCTGCCAGCTGTTTCTGAAAATCGGAACCTTCCAATTAACAGATCTTTGCTTTAACACACTTGGCGGGATGATCGGAGGCGTGATTTACTGGGGATTTGAACGCACCAGAAACAGAATCATTTCCAGTGTGAAAAAACTGGGCGGCTGGGACGTTATCCCGTGGAAAAGTGTCGTGCAGGAGAACATAGGTGTGGAAAACGATCCGGAATCTGCCGGGTCTGTAGAAGGAAGTATTCCAGAGGAAGCAATTAAGCCGGAAACTTCACCGGAACCAAGATATGCTGCGATTGAGAAACTGGTGAGGGAAGCCGGAAAGAAGATGCTGAATGCAAGACCAAAAGAGGAAAATATTCATAAGAAAGAGGGACTGGCAAATTTCTGCACGGATTATGATACGATAATCCAGAGATTTCTGATTGAGGGACTGGGCGAGATACTTCCGGGGGCAGCTTTCTTCGGTGAGGAAGATACAGAGGGAAATGCCGGAGCGGAAGCAGAAGGAGAATTTACCTTTTACATAGATCCAATTGACGGGACTACGAATTTTATGTTTGACTATCATCACAGCTGTGTATCTGTAGGGCTCGCACATGGAGATGAGATGATCGCCGGTTTTGTATACCATCCGTATGTGGATGATATGTATGTGGCTGTAAAAGGACATGGAAGTTATTTGAATGGAAAAAGACTTCACATGGCTGATAAACCGGTAGAAGAGGGAATCGTGGAATTTGGCTGTGCAAGATACAATGAGGCTGGAATTGACTGGCTGTTTCGTGTAGTAAAAGAAATGTTCCAGAACAGTCTTTCTATCCGGTGTGGTGGCTCAGCGGCTCTAGGACTTTGTCGTGGTGCCTCCGGGAGTAACACCGTTTATCTGGAATTGAAACTGCAGCCGTATGATTATGCCGCTGCATCTGTGATCCTTGAAGAAGCAGGTGGTAAAATTACACAGATTGATGGCAGTCCGATCACATTACATGAAGGCTGCTCAATTATTGGAGGAACACCTGCGGCATGGCAGGAAAGTAAGGATGCATTTGCAAAATTAAAGGAAAAAGAAGCGGCAGAGTGAGAGAATCGGTAAGCTGACAATAGGATCTGATGGGATTTCTGAAAGGGGAAATTCCATCAGATCCTATTTTATTACAAAAAAGTTAAATAAAAACAACAAGTGTATTTCGTTCAGTTTCACTACTGAAAATGATTTTCAATAAGAATATTATTGAGAAAAAAAGTCGATTTCTGGTTAGAAAATGCTAACATTTTTGTGGACATTGAAAGAGAGATATGGTATAAAAATAAAAGGTTAGAAAACGCTAACTAAGAATGTTTACATAAAGGGAGGAAAGAAATGGCAAATCAGAAGTTGATGAAAAAAGTAGCTCCTGTTGTTCTGAGTGCAGCAGTTGCAATGACCAGTATACCGGCAACAGCATTTGCAGCAGAATTTTCTGACACAGAGGTTGCTGTAGCTGCAGAGGAAAGTGCAGATACGGAAGATGTGGATATTGCAGAAGATGCAGAGGATACAGATGTAGATGTTGAAGAAGAAACAGAAGGTACAACAGAGGATGAAACATCTGTTGAGGATATTTTCGGCGCAGGAGTGAACGAGGACGAATTTACAGCCGAAGCAGGAGATGAACAGACATCAGGTGAAGCATATGTCCTTATGAATATTCCTTATGATGATTTTTATAAGGCAGAATTGAAGAACAATGATGTTAAAGTAGATGCATTTACATCCGCAACAAAACAAAAAACAAGATCTGCCCTTGCAAAAGGTTCTTATCATGTAAACGCAGACGGAAGTGACATCACGGGTGTGACTTTCCCGGTAAAAGTGTCTGATATTTCTGTGTTAAAGGATAAAAAACAGATAAAAGATGATGCTTCAGTGAGCATTACCACTACCATAAAAGGAAAAGAAAGCACCACAGACTATAATGGAAAGGATGCTCTGTTTGAAAGCGATTCATATTCCTATTATATTCTTTCTGAAGAACCATCCTATTATAAAGAACTGACTGTTAAGGAAGATGGAAGTTTTGTATTCAGCGCAATTGAAGGTAAATCTGCAACACCAGAGACAAAACAGATTAAAGCTGAATTTAAAAATGAATCAAAATACGGCGATTATCAGTTGAAATTCGATAAAGATGAATTCAAGAGTATTATCAATACGGATACTGATACAGTGTACGGTGCAGTTATTAATACAACAGATGGAACTAACTATGGCCTCTGCCATCAGGAAAATATCTGGAAGGGTTATGAAATTGCATGGAGCACAGGATATACAACTGAAGTTCACGGATGCCCGATTGATTCAGAACACTTTAAATCCATGATAGGAAAAACTATTGACAGTGTAACATATTATGCAAGTAATGGTATTTATACATTAGATATTGATAATGTTAAAATTCAGGACAAAACTGATGAAGCAGATTACAAATATGTTTACGCAGGACTTACCTGGGCTCAGTACTGGGCAGCTGAAGGTGTTTATGCAGCAGGAGATGCTTCTTCTTCCGATGCAAAGGACAGAAGAGGTGAGACGGATCTTGGCGCATTTGATGCGGTAACAAGAGCAACGACCAACCATGGTCTTCACAGAGGAAGCTTCCAGGCAGTTGCAGTGATCGAAGGAAGCAAGGGTTCTTACACAGTTTCTCACTGGGAAGGCAGAAGCACAGTTGTATTCACAGATGGTAAGAAAGCTACTTATAATCGTGGAAGTCTTACATTTGAGGATGGTACAACAGATGAAATGACAGATTACAAAGTAACCGGTCTGAAGTATGTTCCTGTAAAAGTAAAGACATCTGATTATGAAGCATTCAAAAATACTTATGCAGTTGTAGAGAATGATGGAACACTGACAGGTGGATTCGGAGAAGTAAACCTTCAGTCTTACAGTCTGACAGCAGATGTTACTGCAAAGACAAATGGTCTGAAAACTGTTACAAAAAATGAAGACGGAACCTTCAGCTTCAGTGCAAGAGCAAACGGAAGTGATTCTGGTATCAAAGATACTGCTCTTAAGACTGCAGAAGGAGTAACCTATACTGTAAAACCAGGAAATGGTTCTTATGGAGAATTCCTCAGAGTTGACCTTACAGGAAACTATGGTGATCTCGGTGGTGCAATGCAGGCTGTTAAATGGACATACTATGGAAATGACAGCAGCTACACAAAGGCTCTTCAGTCTTATGGAACAAAATTTGCTGCAGACAACTGGATGCATAAATCTATGGGCATTCAGCTCGGTCTTACCGAGTCTCAGCGCTGCCAGCTTCCAGAAGGATATGATGGAACAGGCTACTGGACATTAACAGTATATGCACTTGGATATGCGGACTACACAATTCAGTTCCAGGCAACAGAAGAGAATATTGCAAAACCAGCAGGTGATGCAGATTCCACTCCTCTGAAGAACATCATTGAAGAAGCAAAGGCTCTTAAAGAGAGTGATTACACACCGGAGAGCTGGGCTGCAAACTATGAGAGCATTCAGAATGAACTTAAGGAATGCGAAGAGATGCTTGAGAATATCGCAGAGCAGACACAGTATGGAGTAAATGAGCAGATCGGACATCTGAGAGAAGCAATCGACAGCCTTGTAAAAATCACTTTAAGTGTAAATCCGACATCTGGAACTTTGTATGTAGATGGAACAGTAAAAATCACAGTAAAAACAAATGCCAGTGGTAAGGTGACATGGAAATCCAGCAATACAGGTGTTGCTACAGTAGCAAACGGTGTTGTAACAGGTAAAAAGGCAGGTACAGCAACAATTACAGCAAGTATCTCCGGAAAAACAGCAACCTACAAAGTAACTGTAAAGGACCGCGGAATCAGTGCCAGAGTTGACCAGGTATATGTGGGTAAAAAAGCAACTGTAAAAGTTACTGCTTATGGCGTAAGCGGCACAGCAAAATTCAAATCCAGTAATACAAAAGTAGCAACTGTTAACAGCAAAGGTGTCATCACTGGTAAAAAAGCAGGTACAACAAAGATCACAGTAACTGTTGGAAAATACAACAAAGTTCTTACAGTAAAAGTGAAAAAACCTTCTTTCAGTCTTGTGAAATCTTCAGCTAACCTGAAAAAAGGCAAGAAGGTTACAATCAAAGTAAAGGCAGCACCGGCTTCCAAGGTTACATATAAATCCAGTAATAAAAAAGTAGCAACAGTCAACAGCAAGGGTGTTGTAACAGCGAAGAAAAAAGGAACTGCAAAGATTACTGTTAAATGCAACGGAATCACAAAGACATTCAAGGTAACAGTAAAATAATTCTTTCGTAATATACATATGCAAAAGAATGGGGGCCGTTTATAACTGCCCCTTCTTTTGTTTGTTAAGGAGAAAATGGAATGCATAAAAAAAATCTGATCAAGCTTCTTCCGGCAGTTGCAGTGATCATAGCGGTTGCAGCGGCTGGATTTCAGCAGGACAGTGAAGTAAAAAGTGCCAAAACAGTTCAGGCATCTGAGAGTAAGCTTGTAAAATCAAGTGAACTGGAAAGTCTGCTGACAGCAGCATATTTTAATAACGGAGAAATAGATAATGCAGACAGCAGCATTCTGAAAACAAAGAAAAGCAAATCCAAAATAAAAAAGACAGGAATTACAACCGGAAAAACAAAAGCACTTCCGGAAAAATCTGCAGCAGCTTCCGGACAGGGACAGGGTACGACCACAACACCTACCACTTCCGTACCGGAAGGTGGTTATAAAGATGGTACTTATCAGGGAAGTGGTACAGGATTTGGCGGAACAATCACTGTGGAAGTTACAATCTCAGGTGGAAAGATCGCATCCATCACGATACTGAGTGCAGCAGGAGAGACGGCTTCTTATTTTGCATCAGCCCAGGGCGTGATCAGCAGGATTATTTCAGGCCAGACCCCAAATGTCGATGCGGTCAGTGGTGCAACCTATTCTTCTAACGGAATCATCCAGGCCGTTCAGAATGCACTGGCAAAAGCGGGTAACAATACTGCAACGAAGCCAGTTAAAACAAATAAGAAAAATAATAAGAAAACAAATACCACAACGAAACCGGTAGAGATTCCAAAGCCATCCGGAAATATCGCTTATAAAGACGGAACTTATACTGCTGAGGCAGACGGTTTTAACGGATCAGTGAAAGTTACAGTGACGATCAAAAACGGGAAGATCACAAATATTTCCAATAGCAATACGGATACAAAAGAGTATTTTAATAAAGCATGGAGCAGGATTCAGCCGGCAATTCTCAAGAAGCAGGCAGTGTATGGTGTGGACACGGTAAGCGGAGCTACTTTTTCTTCAAATGGTATTCTGGAAGCAGTCCAGAAAGCGCTGGCAAAAGCGGCAGTAAATATTACACCGACTGCAGGACCTACAGCAACTCCGATACCGACGGATGTATCGAAACCAGGTGCACCGGCATCTCTGTATAAAGATGGAACTTACACAGGAAGAGCAAGAGGCTATTCTGGGTTTGTAACGATTACGATCACGATCAAAGATGGAAAAATAACAGATATCTCGAATACGAATACAGATACTGCTTCTTTCTTTAACAGGGCATGGAAAAAGATCCAGCCGTCTATTTTGCAGAATCAGTCAGCAGATGGAATTGATACGGTGAGTGGAGCAACTTATTCGTCAGAAGGAATTCTTGGCGGAGCACAGAAAGCACTGACAGAAGCACTGGCAACCGTAACACCGGAGCCAACGACAACACCGAAACCGACTGCAGCACCGGAATCAACGGTTACACCGACACCAACAAAGATACCAGACCCGACAGTGACACCGGAAGCGACAGTAACGCCGGAACCGACTGCAGCACCGGAGCCAACAGAAATTCCAGGAGCCGGATATAAAGATGGAACATATACAGGAACAGGCGAAGGATTTAATGGACCGATAACAGTTACCATCACAGTGTCTCAGGGAAATATTGTATCTGCCTCTTATGATGGAGAAGATGATGAACCGGAGTTTTCTGATGCATGGAATGGCATTTATGAGCAGGTGCTGGGGCGTCAGTCGGCAGATGGAATTGATACGGTAAGTGGGGCAACTTACTCTTCTAACGGTCTGATCCAGGCATTTCAGAGTGCAATCAGCCAGGCAAAATAGTGGGAATGCAATGCACGAAAACAATCCGCAGGTATGTACCATATAAATAATGAGAAAAGTGAAAAAACCGGAGAAAAGGAAATATTCAGATGAAATACCAGAATTTTATTATGAGAATTTTGTGTCTTGTATTGATTCTTGCCGCTGTGACAGGATATAATTCTATGCAGGAAAAGGATACACAGACACAGGAATCACAGCAGATCACAGAGCTTACAAAGAGGGTTGAGAAGCTGGAGGAGCAGCAGAAGGAAATGCTTTCTGCACTGGAAGAAGCAGCGAAAAATCAGGAAGCGGCACAGGCAGAGGCGGATGCGAAAAATAAATCCAAAGAAACAGATTCCGCAGAGTCAGAAGAAGGGTCAGATGATTCTGAAAATGTATACAAAGATGGAACATATACTGGTTCAGCACAGGGATTTGGCGGTGCGATCACCGTACAGGTCACACTTGCAAATGATGAGATCACAGATATTCAGGTGACAGGTGCACCGGGCGAAGATTCTGCGTATCTTTCACAGGCAGAAGGTGTGATCAGTTCTATCATTTCAGCACAGAGTACAGATGTTGATACCGTATCCGGTGCAACCTTCAGTTCTACCGGTATCATCAATGCGGTTGTTGATGCTCTTGGAAAGGCGGAAAACGGATGAAAAAGAAGCAGAGAAAGGCCCGTCTGATCCGGGCTGCCATACAGCTTGTATTTTTTATCTTTTATCCCGCACTGTTTTCAACTGCATTTGCAGGTGTGAAATCAATATTTCAGGCAATCGCGGCACATCAGCAGATTACGTGGAACTCGTTTCTTGACGTAACGGGAGCACTGCTTCTGATTACGATTTTGTTTGGAAGACATTTCTGTGGATATGCATGCGCGTTCGGTTCACTGGGCGATGTCATGTATGAATTAACTCTTTTTATCAGACAGAAGGTTTTTCATAAGAAGGGAAGACATGGATATTCGGAAAAAGTTGTACGGATCCTTCAGAAAGTGAAGTACATACTTCTTGCATTTCTTCTGCTATCCATTCTGACCGGATGGTATGCGTCTCTTCAGGGCATGAGTCCGTGGGATGTGTTTTCTATGCTGACAGCAGGAAAGCTTCCAAATACATCGTATAAAATTGGAATTATTTTACTGATTCTGATTTTGATTGGCATGTGCACACAGGAGAGATTTTTCTGTCAGTTTCTTTGTCCAATGGGAGCGGTATTTGCATTAATGCCAATCCTTCCATCGGCTTTATTTAAGAGAAACAGAGAAAAGTGTCCTTCAAAATGTGGACTGTGTAAGAAAAGATGTCCGGCACATCTGGATATTGACGGAGATACCGCACTTTCGGGTGAATGTATCTGCTGTCATGCCTGCCAGGTGACCTGTCCGCGCAAAAATATACAGATTGGCCCGGTAAAAGAACGGGAAAAGGTGAAAGAATGAAAAATAATCAGAAGCTTACTGCCATGTTTTGTGGAGCATTTTGTGCAGCAATAACGGCAGTTCCGGTACTGGCTGATACAGAAGTACAGAAATATACCAATACAGATTTTGCAATGGATACCGTTGTTTCTGAGACTTTATATACAACAGGCGATGATCTGAATACGGAGATTGGAAATAAAATACGTGAGATTGAAACAGAGTATCTTTCATGGACAGATGAAGATTCGCAGATATCAAAGTTGAATGCGTCAGCAGGTGAAACAACAGAAGTGTCAGATGAACTTGCTGGATATCTGGAGAAAATTTTTCAGCTTGCGAAGGATTCAGACGGAGCATTTGATCCGACGATCGGTAAGATCATTCGTCTCTGGGATATTACGGGAGAGAATCCGCATGTGCCGGAGCAGTCAGATCTGGATGAGCTTCTGAAAGATGTGGGATACCAGAAGGTATCTCTGGATGGAGATAAAGTAAGTCTGGAAAAAGGCGCAACTCTGGATCTGGGCGCGACCGGAAAGGGAATTGGCTGTGATGTGGTTTCTGATTTCCTGAAGACACAGGAAGATGTTTCAGGAATGATATTGAATCTCGGCGGCAGCAGTGTTATGGCATATGGCGAGAAGCCAGACGGTTCCGAATGGAAGGTTGCTGTAACAGATCCGCGTGATGTCGAGGGTGAGTATCTTGGAGCGATCACACTTGAAGGCGGAGACTTCCTTTCCACCTCCGGTGATTATGAGAAATATTTTATGGAAGACGGTAAGAGATATCATCATATCCTTGACCCGAAGACCGGATATCCTGTCTGGAATGGTCTGGATTCTGTAACAGTTGTCTGCGACAGCGGCCTTCTGGCAGACGGATTGTCTACAGCATGCTTTGTGCTGGGAATGGATGATGCATTAGAACTATTGGAAAAATACAATGCGGAGGCAGTATTTGTAGATGAAGACAAGAATGTGTATCTGACTGATGGCATCAAGGACAGGTTTGAATTGATGAAGAATACTTATACAGTTAAAGATGCGGAATAAAAAAATACCGAAATCGTCCGGAGGGATGGTTTCGGTGTTTTTTTACATTCTATTTATAAGTGAATGCGTTTTAATACTTCATTTGTCAGGGTTCCGATAAGAAGCCCGGTAATTACACCAGAGATCAACAACGCTGGTGCATAGTAAATCAGTCCGGACGTCATGGTGATCAGACAGGCGATTAAAAGCTGACCGATATTGTGAGAGACACCTCCGGCAACGCTGATGCCCAGGATACTGAATCCGGATTTCTTTTTCATAAGAGTCATGACGGTGAGACTCAGAGCGGCACCGGCCAGACTGTACAGAATACTGAAAAGATTACCGAACATAAATCCGATCACAAAGATACGGATGACCGAAACAAGTGCGGCCTCTTTCCAGGTGTATTTTTCGAGGATGAAGAGGACTGCCAGATTTGCAAGTCCGAGCTTCATTCCCGGAATTCCGGCAAAAAACGGAATCAGAGATTCCACATAGCCGAAGATGATTGCAACCGCGGCAAAAAGCCCGAGGTTGGCTATTTTTTTCTGATTCATAGTATTTCCTTTCAGACCGCGGTATCAAATTCTGGAGATTCTTCCGCGGAACTATTGCCTTTTTCTCCTTCAATCACAACTTTATTCGGCAGACAGACGATGGTTCCACCGGTATTGTCCACGGCCTTCTGCTTCATGCAGAGATGATCAGGACAGTCGGCCTCCGTCATTTTGACTTCGCCATTCTTTATTTCGCATACGTTGGTATCGTTGATCTTGATCACCTGGTCCTTTGCAAGGGAATATGTGCCGTATTCTTCGCCGTTTACTGTGATGCGGATCGTACCGTAATGGCCACGCCGGGCAAGATACATCCCACCCCAGAGTACTACGGCAAAAACTACGATACCTATAATAAAAGTCAGTTCTTTTTTCTTCAAATAAAGATACCTCGGTTTCTGAAAAAAGTTATTTTCTAATTCTCATGTAAGATGAATCATAGCATATTCACTAGGCAATGACAAGAAAAAGTTAGCGATAACAAACAGAAAAAATTTACGACACATTTTGTTTATTAAATATTCATTGTTTTCCCTGGTGGAAAGTGGTAAAATAGTAGGGATTTCTTAAATAGGATAAATACGATGACTTCGTATATAAGCGATCAATAAATATAGAAACAGGAGCATGTTATGAATTTATTCCAAAAAGTATTCGGGACAAGAAGTGAGCATGAGGTTAAGCGTATCATGCCGCTCGTAGAGAAAACAGAATCTCTTCGCCCGGAAATGCAGAAATTAACAGATGAACAGCTGAGAGACAAGACCAGAGAATTCAAGAAACGTCTGAGTGAAGGTGAAACACTGGATGATCTTCTTCCTGAGGCATTCGCTGTTGTACGTGAAGGCGCCAAACGAGTTCTTGGTATGGAGCATTACCGTGTACAGATCATCGGTGGTATCATCCTCCATCAGGGTCGTATCGCAGAGATGAAAACCGGTGAAGGTAAGACACTTGTTTCTACACTTCCGGCTTATCTGAATGCACTGGAAGGTAAGGGTGTTCATATCGTAACAGTCAATGACTACCTGGCAAAACGAGATGCTGAGTGGATGGGAAAGGTTCATGAGTTTCTTGGCCTGACTGTAGGTGTCGTTCTGAATGACATGAAACCGGAAGAGCGTCGTGCTGCTTACGGATGCGATATCACATATGTAACAAACAACGAACTGGGATTTGATTATCTTCGTGACAACATGGTTATCTACAAAGAACAGCTGGTACAGAGAGATCTGCATTACTGTGTTATTGATGAGATTGACTCCGTCCTGATTGACGAGGCACGTACACCTCTGATCATTTCCGGACAGAGCGGCAAGTCTACTAAGCTTTATGAAGTGTGCGATATCCTTGCACAGCAGCTGGAGCGCGGTGAAGCCAGCCATGAAATGACCAAGATGGCGGCTATCATGGGTGAAGAAGTTGTCGAGACTGGTGACTTTGTAGTTAATGAGAAAGATAAAATTGTCAACCTTACTGAACAGGGTGTGAAGAAGGTTGAAAAATTCTTTAATATCGAGAACCTGGCTGATCCGGAAAACCTGGAAATCCAGCATAACATCATCCTTGCACTTCGTGCACATAATCTGATGCACAAAGATCAGGATTACGTAGTAAAAGATGATGAGATTCTGATCGTTGATGAATTTACCGGACGTATCATGCCGGGACGTCGTTATTCCGATGGACTTCATCAGGCAATCGAAGCAAAAGAGCATGTTAAGGTTAAGAGAGAGAGCAAGACTCTTGCTACTATCACATTCCAGAACTTCTTTAATAAATACGACAAGAAGGGCGGTATGACCGGTACAGCACTTACAGAGGAAAAGGAATTCCGTGATATCTACGGAATGGACGTTGTTGAGATTCCGACTAACAGACCGGTACAGCGTAAAGACCTTGAAGATGCCGTATACATGACTAAGAAAGAAAAATTCAATGCAGTTGTTGAGGCTGTTAAGGAAGCTCATGCAAAACAGCAGCCGGTTCTGGTTGGTACAATTACCATCGAGACATCTGAACTCCTCAGCAAAATGCTCCGCCGTGAAGGTATTCAGCACAACGTATTGAATGCGAAATTCCATGAACTGGAAGCTGAGATCGTTGCACAGGCAGGACAGGCTGGTGCAGTTACCATCGCTACCAATATGGCTGGTCGTGGTACCGATATTAAGCTTGACGATGTGGCAAGAGAAGCTGGCGGTCTGAAGATCATCGGTACAGAGCGTCATGAGTCCAGACGTATTGATAACCAGCTGCGAGGACGTTCCGGACGTCAGGGAGACCCGGGTGAATCTCGTTTCTATATCTCTCTGGAAGACGACCTGATGCGTCTGTTCGGTTCTGAGAGACTGATGAAGGTATTTACTTCTCTTGGTGTTGCAGAGAATGAGCAGATTGAACATAAGATGCTTTCCAATGCAATCCAGAAAGCACAGGAGAAGATTGAGTTTAACAACTTTGGTATTCGTAAAAATCTTCTGGATTATGACCAGGTTAACAACGAGCAGCGTGAGATCATCTACAAAGAACGTCGTCAGGTTCTGGATGGCGAAAATATGCGTGATACCATCTACAAGATGATCACAGACATCGTAGACAGTACAGTAGATATGTGCTTCTCCGATGATGTAGAGGCAGTTGACTGGGATCTGGATGAATTTAATACAACACTTATACCTATCATTCCGATTGAGCCTCTTACTACTGAGAAAGTAAAAGGCAAGAGAAAAGAAGAAGTCAAGCATCTGATAAAAGAAGAAGCCGTCAAACTTTACGAAGCTAAAGAAGCTGAGTTCCCGGAACCAGAACAGTTGCGTGAACTTGAGCGTGTAATTCTTCTGAAATCCATTGACAGCAAGTGGATGGATCATATCGATGACATGGAAATCCTTCGTCAGGGTATCGGTCTTGTAGGATATGGACAGAGAGATCCGGTTGTTGAGTACAAGATGAGTGCATTTGATATGTTCAACAACATGATCAGCTCCATTCAGGAAGACACAGTACGTATGCTGTATCATGTTCATGTTGAGCAGAAGATCGAGCGTGAGCAGGTTGTGAAAGTTACCGGAACAAACAAGGATGACAGTTCTGTTAAGAAACCGGTACAGAGAAAAGAGGACAAGGTTTATCCAAATGATCCGTGTCCGTGCGGAAGCGGCAAGAAATATAAACAGTGCTGCGGACGGAAAATGATGAAAGCATAAGAGAAATATATATAATACAGAGCCCCTTCTATATATTAATTCGCAGGTAACCGGATAACGATCTGGCGAACTAACTGCCAACTATGACTAGACATTCTCTCAGGAAGACCTTCGAGAATGAGTCATCGTAGGCAGTGGATTTTGCCAGTATCTAAAAGCATCCGGAAAATAACCTGCTCATCTAATATATAGAAGGGGCTCTTGTTTATATTGGGGGCGAGAAAACACGCGACGCGCCAAAGAATATGGAATAAATTCCTGGTATGTGACTGGAATCATGCCAGGGTGAGTTATATATCTATCTAGCTTCTGGTCAGGTGTCGCAACAGCAGACACAGCATGGCTTCCGTTGTTCTGACTGCACTAATTTCTGCCACCGAGTGCACTGTTTGAGCGAAGCGAGTTTGCACGAATGGCAGATAATAGATGTGCGGGAAGAACAGGAAGACATAAGCGGTTTGCAGCTACGACACCTGACACAGAAGCGTAATATACAAAAACTCCCTGCATGCTTCAGTCATCATACAGGGAGTTAATTTCATATTATTTATCTAGAAAAATTTAGCGATTTCTTCGATTGGTTTACGCTGTGGATGAATTGGCTCCTCAGCAGCTTTACCGACTGCAATAACAGCTACGATCGTTTCACTCTCAGGGATATTCAGAATCTCACGAAGCTTATCAGCTTCACGCAGTCCCATGATCAAAGTAGAAAGACCAAGATCAACAGCCTTCAGCACAAGATTCTCATTCTGTAGGCCGAGATCGTAACATCCCCATCCATTGCCCAGCTCATTGTCAGCAGTTCCATCCTTCTGGAAACCAGCACGGTCATGTACAAAAGTAGTCACGATTAAAGCAGCATGCTCAGATTTTCCTGCATTTCCTGCGCCCGGAAGACATTCCATACGAATCTTATTTACCATATCCTCTGACAGAACACAATAATAGCGCCCGGTCTGAGAGTTTTTCCATGACGGAGCTTCCTGCGCTGCACGGAGCAATTCCTCGATCTGCTCTCTGGTAACGCGTTCATCCGCACTGTATTTACGAACAGTTCTTCGTGTTTCAATTACTTTCTGAAATTCCATAAATGTGAGCCTCCTTAATATGTAAATGAAATGGCATACAGGAAATTCTGTATGCCATTATTATGCCATTTTACGTCAGAAATTGCAATTCTGCAGAACTGTTCATATACAAATATTCGGCATAATAAAAGATCTTTGTTCAAAATTTCAAGATGTATCATCTGATAAACAGATATGCCGTATATCCGATATAACTCAGTACACAGATAGCTCCTTCTGTACGGTTCATAGACTTCTTGGTATATGCAAAAACAAACAGCAGGATTCCGCTTACCAGCAGGATTACACAGTCAATAACAGATTCAAACAGGATATGAAGCGGTGAGATCGTAGCCGACATACCCAGGATAAAAAGAATATTGAAAATATTCGATCCGATTGCATTTCCAAGAGCCAGACCGCTGTCTCCTTTTCGTGTAGCTACGATTGAAGTCACAAGCTCTGGCAGGGAGGTACCGATCGCAACAATGGTGAGACCGATAAAGTTCTGGCTTACACCAAATGATACTGCAATCTGGCTTGCATTGTTTACTACAAGATTACCACCAAAGATAACGGCAACAAGACCACCGGCGATAAAGATAAGAGATTTATACAAAGGCATGCTTTTTTCGTCCGGATAGCTACTTCTTGTTTTTAAAGCAGAGAGAATCATATTTACAATGTAGAAAATCATTCCGGCAAGAAGCAGGATCCCTTCCAGTCTGCTGAGTCTGCCGTCTGCGATCATAACACAGAGAATCGCAGTGATCAGAATATTAACCGGCATATCTCGTTTCAGAATATCGCGGTTTGTTTTGAAACCAGCCATAAAAGCACAGATACCAACAACGACGAGTCCGTTAAAAATATTTGAGCCGATTACATTGCTGACAGCAATATCATTGTTTCCTGCAAGTGCGGCATTGATGCTGACAGATGCCTCCGGCGCGCTGGTTCCCATAGCCACGATGGTCAGACCTATGATCACGCTGGGAATCTTCAGAAATCTGGCAAGAGAGGAACTTCCCTCCACAAAAAAGTCAGCACCTTTGATCAATAACACAAATCCAATGAGTAGTAACAGATATTCCATATGAACTCCTTTCCTGCGATAAAGGTATGGAATAAAAAAGAGACCTCTATCACATCAAAAAAATTGATTGATAAAAGTCTCGTTGATTACAACAACAACCGGCTTTTCAGCGTGATGACGATTATTGTTTCACCCTTCCTTAAGGATGATAACTACTCCCTCTTATTGATATTATAATAAACAAATGGAGAGAATATGTCAAATAAAATTTGATTCCAGATTAGAAACGTTACTGTTCACAGCAACTTAGAAACAACCATTACCTGTGAACATTTGATATAGCCTCCGGCAGGATTGCAGAGGCATTCTTGAATCGAGGTTATTCACAGGAAGGGACTTTGCCAAATTGCTTCTTGTAAGCTCTTACAAATGTGGTGTAGTCCTGGAAACCACTTTTTTCCGCGGCTTTCATGACAGGAGTTCCCTGAGAGAGCAAAGAACGTGCCAGAAGAAGTCGTTTGTTAGTGACATAGCTGTGAATGGTGTAGCCAGTCTCAGTCTTGAACTTACGCATCATGTGGTATTTGCTGAAAAAGAAACGTTCTGCGAGCTGGTCGATTGACAGGTCCTCCGACAGATTTCGGTTGATATATTTCAGTAGCTGTTCCACCTGAGAATCGGAGGAATATGTTTTTGTGTCAGGTGTATTGCTGGTACGCAGAAAAATGCGATTGATATATACCATGAATTGAGTGAACAGAGCATTTCTGAGAACATCTTCCCCAAACTGTTCATTTCGCAAAGTCTGTTCAATTTCCGGAAGCAGGTCTTTCAGATGCTCCTGAAGAGTGGAGTCGACTCTTACGAGATTGAAGCTGCGATCATTGGCACAGTGAAAACAGGTATTCAGTTCCTGGCAGGATAGATCGTTTCGAATCCAGAAAATATAGCGTTCATAAGGGATAGTCGGATCAATTTCCGGTTTGTGGATTGCCCCCTGACTGACGAGCAGGATGTCCCGCGGTTTGAGATGGTACGCCTTACCTTCTATGTGAT